>Ga0056903_1000015_pt1 | contig 138901 bp, 112 predicted proteins | sample EBPBio142005_DNA_FD_55025 | JGI IMG/M metagenome (GOLD analysis project Ga0056903, IMG submission 55025) | Wastewater treatment Type I Accumulibacter community from EBPR Bioreactor in Madison, WI, USA - Reactor 1_6/14/2005_ DNA | ecosystem: Engineered > Bioreactor > EBPR > Anaerobic-Aerobic >...
CAGCAGCGAAGCAATGGCGCCGCCGGGTGCGCGAATCGACGTCCCCGCCTTCCTCGGTCGAAGCGCACCGGCTCGGCGACGTGCTGATGCATGCGTTTCCGGACCGCATCGGCTTCCGGCACCCACAGGACGCGCGCCGCTACCTGCTGGCGAACGGGCGCAGTGCGAAGTTGTTCGACGACAGCGCACTGGTCGGCGAGCCGTGGATCGTCGTCAGCGAATTGCGGCACGAGAACCGCGACGCGCTGGTGCAGCGCGGTGCGCCGGTGGACGAGCAACGCCTGCGCCGCGACTTCGCCGACCGCTTCGTCACGGAGGACACCGTGCGCTGGGACGCAGCGCGTCGCGCGCTGTCCGCGCAGCGCGAATCGCGCTTCGACCAGATCGTGTTCGATGCGCGACCGGCGGGCCGCGTGGATCCGCAGCTCGCCGCCGCGGCGCTGACCGACGCGGTGCGCGATCTCGGCCTGGAGGCGTTGTCATGGCCCGAGTCGCTGCAGCAATGGCGCGAGCGCGTGCGCTGCCTGCGCGAGTGGATGCCGGACCTCGGCCTGCCCGACCTGTCGGATGACGCGCTGATGGCCACGCTGGACGATTGGCTGAAGCCGGCGTTCGCCGGCAAGACGCGCCTGGAGGCACTGGGCGAGGACGACTTGGCGAATGCGCTGAAGTCCGGCATGGACTGGTCGCTGCGTCAGCGCATCGACCAGCTGGCGCCGACCCGCATCACCGTGCCATCCGGCATGGAGCGTCGCATCGACTACGCGCATGGCCAGCCGCCGGTGCTGGCGGTGAAGCTGCAGGAGCTGTTCGGCCTGGCCGACACGCCGCGCATCGCCGACGGCCGCATGCCGCTGTTGCTGCACCTGCTGTCCCCGGGCGGCAAGTCGCTGCAGGTCACCGCCGATCTGCGCAACTTCTGGAACTCGACCTATGCCGAGGTAAGGAAGGAGATGAAGGGGCGGTACCCGAGGCATCCCTGGCCCGACGACCCCTGGAGCGCCCAGGCAACGCATCGGGCGAAACCCCGCGGAACGTAACGTGCGCCATGCGCACGACCGCATGAACCCCCATCGCAGCACCCGGATACCATCGCTCGATTCCACATCGCGGATCGTGCGCATGGCGCACGCTACGAGTCCGTTCAGCCGCGGCGGTGGCGCATGCTCCACGTCGCGGGAAGGCTTCACTCGGCGCGGCCCGACGACCCCTGGAGCGCCCAGGCAACGCATCGGGCAAAGCCCCGCGGAACGTAGCGTGCGCCATGCGCACGACTGCATGAACCCCCATCGCAGCACCCGGATACCATCGCTCGATTCCACATCGCGGATCGTGCGCATGGCGCACGCTACATTTCCGTTCAGCCGCTGCGGCGGCGCATGCTCCACGTCGCGGGAAGGCTCCACTTGGCGCGGCCCGACGACCCCTGGAGCGCCCAGGCAACGCACCGGGCAAAGCCCCGCGGCACGTAGCGTGCGCCATGCGCACGACCGCATGAACCCCCTATCGCAGCACCCGGATACCACCGCTCGATTCCACATCGCGGATCGTGCGCATGGCGCACGCTACGTGTCCGTTCAGCCGCTGCTGCGGCGCATGCTCCACTCGGCGTGGCCCGACGACCCCTGGAGCGCCCAGGCAACGCACCGGGCAAAGCCCCGCGGCACGTAGCGTGCGCCATGCGCACGACCGCATGAACCCCTATCGCAGCACCCGGATACCACCGCTCGATTCCACATCGCGGATCGTGCGCATGGCGCACGCTACGTGTCCGTTCAGGTGGGGGGCGCCGAACTAACGCCGCGTAAACACCGCCGCCAAGACACTGGCGGCCTACCCACATCCTTACAGGGAAGGTCCCATGAGCAAGCTGACCACCATCACCGACCGCGCGCTGGAACTCGCCAGCCAGGCCGGCACCAGTCTCAAGCATGCCGTGCCGAGCGCGGACAGGCTGCTGCAGACCGGCGCGGCGCTGGGTGTCGCCAAGACCGGCGGCAGGCTCGCGGTGAACTTCGTGCGGCGCAATCCCGCCGTTGCGGTGGCCACGGGCATCGGTGTCGGCCTGCTGGCGCTGGTGGCCTACCGCAAGCGCAAGCAGGACCAGGCGACGGGCGCGATCGAAGGCAAGTCGCGCCGCGTGGAAGCCCGCAAGGTCAACGGCAAGGCGTCCAGTGCGCGCAAGACCGGCACGCCGCGCAAGCCGCGCAGCACCGCCCGCTCTGCGGAAAGTTGATCCGATGCGATCCGCGCGCGCTCAGAGCGCGCGCCATGTCCCAGGGGCGAGATCGCCCAACAGCGTGCCGCCCATGGCGGCACGTACCAGTCGCAGGGTGGGCAAGCCCACCGCTGCGGTCATCCGCCTGACCTGACGATTGCGTCCCTCGGAGATCGTCACCGACAACCATGCATCGGGTACCGATTTGCGGAAGCGCACGGGCGGATCGCGCGGCCACAGGGCCGGTGCCTGATCCAGCCGCGCTACCGTCGCCGGCCGTGTCGGCCCGTCGTTCAACGTCACGCCGCGACGCAGCGTATCCAGTTGCGCGTCCGTCGGTGCACCTTCCACCTGCACCCAGTAGGTTTTCGGCTGCTTGTGGCGCGGGTCTGTCAGCCGGTTCGCCAACGTACCGTCGTCGGTCAACAGCAGAAGCCCTTCGCTGTCGTAGTCCAGGCGGCCCGCGGCATACACGCGCGGCGGCAGGCCGAACTCCGCCAGCGTGCGCCGCGGCGGATCGCTGCGGTCGGTAAACTGGCACAGCACGTTGAAGGGCTTGTTGAACGCGATAAGCATGGACGATCAGCAAACGGCAGCGCCACACCCCGGGACGGGATGTGGCGCGATCGGGCGGCCGTGATGGCTCAGTGGTGCGGTTTCACGAACCGCAGTGTCATGCGGTCGCTTTCGCCGATGGCCTGGTACTTCGCGCGCTCGGCTTCGGGATGCTTGTTCGACGGCGGCAGCGTCCACACGCCGTCCGCATAGTCCTTCGTGTCCTTCGGGTTGGCGTTGACCTCGCTCTTCGCGTCGAGGCGGAATCCCGCCGCTTCGGCCAGCGCGATGACCTGGGCTTCGCTGACATAGCCGGTGTCGTCGTCCGCAGCCACGTCCTGCGTCGCGCGGTGTTCCACCACGCCCAGCACGCCGCCCGGCTTCAGCACGGTGAAGAAGCCCTTGAACATCCCTTCGGCCTGGCTGGCCTTGCGCCAGTTGTGCACGTTGCGGAAGGTCAGCACGACGTCGGCGGAGTCGGCCGTGCCGAAGACCGGCGCGGCCGGGTCGTACTTCACCACGGTGGCCTTGTCGAACTGCGCGGGACCATCGGCGAACTTCTTCTGCAGGCCATCCAGTCCGCGCTGATAGTAGTTGCGGCTCTTCTCCGCCACGCTGGCCGGATCGACCACGGCGGCGACGTAGGTGCCGTCCGTCTTCAGGTACGGCGCGAGGATCTCGGCGTACCAGCCGCCACCGGGCGTGATCTCGACCACCGTCTGCGTCGGCTTCACGCCAAAGAACGACAGCGTCTCCTCCGGATGGCGATAGATGTCGCGCGCAACGTTCTTTGGATCGCGCCAATCGCCTTTCAGGGCGGCATCGAGCGCGGCGGCGTCCGCGGCCGGCAGCGCCTGCGTGGCACCGGCCGGCTTGGCCGGCGAAGCGGCGAACGAGGACGGCGAAGCCGCGAGTGCGGCCACGAGCGCCAGGGACAGCGGAACAATACGGATCGTCATGTGTCAGCCCTCCAGAAAGGTGGGCGGAGCCTAGCACGCAGCATGTTCAGCCCGCATGGCGGCCGCCGCGCGCCGGGCACGCTTCATCGCATCCGCACGCGCCATGGCTAGACTGCAGGCATCGACGACACCGGAGACGATGCATGGGTACCCATGACGCAGACCGCAACACCCGCATCGTGCTGGCGGCGCGTCCGCTCGGCGAACCGACGGCGGAAGATTTCCGTCTGGAGCAGGCGCCGTTGCCGACCCCCGCCGATGGCCAGGTGTTGCTGCGCAACCGCTACCTGTCGCTGGACCCGTACATGCGTGGGCGCATGAATGCCGGGCGCTCGTACGCGAAGCCGGTGGAGATCGGCGAGGTCATGGACGGCGGCACGGTGTCGGAGGTGATCGATTCGCGCCACCCCGATCTGCACCCCGGCGACATCGTGCTCGCGCATGGCGGGTGGCAGACGCATGCCATCGCCGATGGCAGGACGCTGAAGCGCAAGCTGGACGCGCGCGTCGCGCCATTGACCACCGCGCTGGGCGTCTACGGCATGCCCGGCTTCACCGCGTACACGGGCCTGCACGAGATCGGGCAGCCGAAGACGGGCGAGACCGTCGTGGTCGCCGCCGCCAGCGGGCCGGTCGGCGCGACCGTCGGCCAGATCGCGAAGCTGCAGGGCGCACGCGCGGTCGGTATCGCCGGCGGTGAGCGCAAGCGCGCCTACCTGCAGGACGAGCTCGGCTTCGATGTCGCGCTGGACCATCGCGCGCCGGACTTCGCCGCGCAGCTGCGCGCCGCATGCCCGGACGGCATCGACGTCTACTTCGAGAACGTCGGCGGCGCGGTGTTCGATGCCGTGGTGCCATTGCTCAACGATTTCGCCCGCATCCCGGTCTGCGGACTGGTGGCGCACTACAACGACAAGGCGCTGCCGGCCGGACCCGACCGCATGGGCTGGCTGATGAGCCAGATCCTCACCCGCCACCTGACCGTGCGCGGCTTCATCCAGCACGATTTCATCGCGCTGTACCCGCAGTTCCTGCGCGAGATGGGGGACTGGCTCGCAGAAGGGAAGATCCGCTACCGCGAGGATCTCGTCGATGGACTGGAAAACGCGCCGCGTGCGCTGATCGGCCTGCTGCGCGGGGAGAATTTCGGCAAGGTGGTGGTGAAGCTCTAGACCGTCATCCCCGCGAAGGCGGGGACCCAGCGACTTGAACGCGCGAAAGCGAAGGCACTGGGTTCCCGCCTTCGCGGGAATGACGAGCAAGCGCATCATGCCGCCGGCGGCACCGGCAAACTGACGTTCATCAGCGTGGGATCGTCCACGTCCGGCTTCACCTTGAAGCCCAGGCTTTCGCACATCGCCAGCATGGTGCGGTTCTCGCGCAGCACCTGGCCCTCGATGAGCGTCAGGCCCTGCCACTGCGCGTACTCGATCATGATCTGCATCAGTTTCCAGCCGATGCCGTGGCCCTTGAGGTCCGAGCGCACCAGGATGCCGTACTCGCCTTTCTCGTAGTTCGCATCGGCATGCAGGCGCACGGCGCCGAGCATCTCGTGCGTGCCGGGATGCACGGCAACGAGCGCGATCGAGCGTGCGTAATCGAGCTGGGTCAGGCGGGCGATGAATTCATGGCTGAAGTGGCGCACCGACTGGAAGAAGCGCAGGCGCAGGTCTTCGTCGGTGATGTGCGTGAAGAACTCACGGAACATCGCGTCGTCTTCCGGCCGCACCGGCCGCACCAGCGCGGGCTGGCCGTCGGCGAGCAGGATCGTGCGCTCCCACTCGGTCGGATACGGGAAGATCGCGAAGCGCGGATGGCCGCGGCCCTTGTGCAGCGCGCGACCGTGCGCCACCGCGATGCGCGCGTCGACGGCGACCACGCCGTCGCGGTCGGCCAGCAGCGGATTGATGTCGAGCTGCTGGATCTCCGGAATGTCGGCGGCCAGCTGCGCCAGCTTCACCAGCACCAGAGCGACGGCGCGCTCGTCGGCCGCCGGGACGTCGCGGTAGGCCTTCAGTACGCGCGAGACGCGGGTGCGCGCGATCAGTTCGTGCGCCAGGCGCAGGTCCAGCGGCGGCAGTGCCACCGCCTGGTCGTTGATGACTTCCACGGCGGTGCCGCCGCGGCCGAACGCGATGACCGGGCCGAACACCGGATCGTCGGCGATGCCGGCGATCAGTTCGCGCGCCTTCGGTCGCAGCAGCGTGGGTTGCACCAGCACGCCTTCGATGCGCGCCTCGGGCCGGCGTTCGCGCGCGCGCTGCAGGATGCCGGCGGCGGCTTCGCGCACGGCGTTCGCGTTCGGCAGGTTGAGTCGCACGCCATCGACGTCGGATTTGTGCGGGATGTCGGGCGACAGGATCTTCACCGCGACCGTGGTGCCTTCGGCCAGCAACGGCGCGGCGATGCGCGCGGCGTCATCGGCATCGAGCGCGCGCCACAGCGGCGCCATGGGAATGCCATATGCGGCCAGCAACTGCGTGGTCGCCAGGGGATCCAGCCAGGTGTGGCCGGCATCGAGTGCGGCATCGACCAGTGCGCGCGCCACGCCGACATCGGGGCTGAAGTCCTCCGGCAGGCTGGGCGGCGTTTCCATCAGCGCCGCCTGCACCTCGCGGTGGCGCACCAGGTGCATGAAGCCGGCGACGGCATCGGATTCGTTGGGATAGCGCGGGATCTGTGCGGCGTCGAGCACGGCTTCGGCCTGCGGGTCGTTGCCCAGCCAGACAGTGAAGACCGGCTTTCGCGCGCCGTGCGCCGGCCGCTGCGACAGCACGCGGGTGACCGCATGCGCGGCTTCCGATGACGACGACAGCACCGTCGGCACGTTGACCGCGAGCAACGCATCGTTCTCCGGATCGGCGAGCAGCGCTTCGATCGTCGCGGCGTAGCGGTCGGCGTCGATGTCGGTCAGCAGGTCGACCGGGTTGGTCCGCGACCAGCCCACGGGCAGGATGCGGTCCAGTGCATCGCGGGTGGCGTCCGACAGCGTCGCCAGGGTGCCGCCCTGTTCGTACAGATGGTCGACGGACAGCGCGCCCACGCCGCCGCCGTTGGTCAGGATCGCCAGGCGCCGGCCGTGGAACGGGCGCACCTGTCCCAGCGTGCGCGCGGCGGCGAACAGTTCATGCAGCGAGCGCACGCGCAGCAGGCCGGCGCGACGGAATGCGGCGCCATAGACCGCGTTCGGCCTGGCCAGGTTCTGCGTGTGCGTGCTGCCGGCCGGCGTGACTTGCGCGTCGCCGCCGTGGCCCGACTTCACCACGACGACCGGCTTGGTACGCGCCGCTGCACGTGCCGCCGACATGAACTTGCGCGCGTCGCGGATCGTTTCCACGTACAACAGGATCGCGCGGGTGCGATGGTCGGTGGCGAAGTAGTCCAGCAGATCGGCGAAATCGACATCCAGCGCATCGCCCAGCGACACCACGGCGGAGAAGCCGACCGGCTGGCTCATGCTCCACTCGACGAGGCCGCCGGAAATGGCGCCCGACTGCGAGATCAGTGCCAGGTCGCCGGCCTTCGGAAAACGGCTGGCGAGGCTGGCGTTGAGCCGTGCGTGCGGCGCGATCACGCCCAGGCAGTTCGGGCCGAGTACGCGCAGGCCCTTGTCGCGCGTCAGTGCTTCCAGCTGCGCCGCCGGTGAGCCGGGACCGCTGCCCATGGCGGCGGTCAGCACCACGACCGCGCCGGCGCCTTTTTCCGCCGCTTCTGCCGCGAGTTGGGGCACGGTCGCGGCCGGCGTGGCGATCACCACCAGGTCCGGCGTCCACGGCAGGTCGCGCAGGGAACGCACGGTCGCCACGCCGTCCATCGGCTGCGGATGGCGGTTGACCAGGCCGATGTGTCCCTCGAAACCGGCGGCACGCAGGTTCTCGACCACCGCGCGCCCGACCGAGCGCGCCCGCGACTGGCTGCCTACCACCGCCACGGCGCGTGGCCGGAAGATCGAATCGAGGCGGTAGGTACTCATGCGGGGACGTGGCTCTGCGGATGCCGGCAAGGGTAGCGCGTGGCGCGTGGTGTCGGCATGCGCGCGATCACGCCAGCTTCAACGCATCCGGATACGGCGCAGTATCCGGGTAATCGCCGGCGGCGAGGTGCGACTGGAGGTCGCGCCACCACGCGGGGCGGAACAGTTCGCCATGCATGGCCTTCAGTGCCTTCGCCTGCGTATCGGGCAGGCCGAGGAACTGCGGGAAACGCTCGGGGAAGACATCGCCTGCGTCCACATGGAACCAGGGGCCATCCGACATCTGTTCCTCGTACGTGGTCGGCTGCGGCCAGTCGCGGAAGCGGCAGTCGGCGACCAGCCGAAGCTCGTCGTAGTCGTAGAACACCACGCGGCCGTGGCGCGACACGCCGAAGTTCTTCAGCAGCATGTCGCCGGGGAAGATGTTGTTGCGTGCCATGTCCTTGATCGCCTGGCCGTAGTCGAGCGCGGCGATGCGCGCCGCCTCGGCCTTCTGCTCGCGCAGATACAGGTTCAACGGGCGCAGGCGCCGCTGCACGTAGCAGAGGTGGATGACCAGGTCGTCGCCGTCCTCGCTGAGGCTCTGCCCGCAGCTTTCGCGCAGTTCCCGCAGCAGTTCAGGCGAGAAGCGCGCGCGCGGGAAGCGCAGGAAGCGGAACGCCTGGGTGTCCAGCAGCCGGCCGACGCGGTCCAGGTGGAACACCAGGTCGTACTTGTCCTCGACATCCTGCCGGCTCATCGCCTTCGGATAGGCGAAGCGGTCGCGGATCACCTTGAACACCAGGGGATAGCTGGACAGGGTGAACACCGCCATGACCATGCCGGGGGTGCCGTCGGCATGCACCAGCCGCTCGTCTGGATGCGCGTGGAAGTGATGGAAGAAGGTGCGGTAGCGTTCGGTCTTGCCCTGCTTGGCGCGACCGAGCACCGTGTAGATCTCGTCGATGGGCTTGCCGGGCAGCAGCGAACGCAGGAACACCACCGCATCGCCGACGGTCGCCAGGTCGGCATGGAAATAACTGCGCGAGGTGCCGAACAGGTGCGCCACGTCGCCGCGATGGGTCAGCACCGCTTCCGCCTTCAGCTGGCCGCCCTCGTTGACCAGTGCGATGACGCACGGCGAGAACCGGTGCTCGCCGAAGACGCGCCCGACCAGGTAAGCGCGACGCTCGCGGTAGAACACCGTATCCAGCAGTTCGATGCCGCGCACCGGATTCGCACCCCAGTGCGCCAGGTCGTCCTGCAGGCGTACCGCGATCGCCGCGGCGCAGCGCGTGCGGTGCGCGTAGGGCACGTCGAAACGGTAGTCGCCGAGCATCCGCGCGAACGTATCGGTCGGCCGCTGCTCGGAGACGGCATAACTGTGGCGCGCGACCGGATGGGTGATCGCATCGGTGGGTTCGACGTCCAGCGCGACGAACTCCAGCGCCGGGTCCACGCCACGGGTACGGAAGAACCGCCGGCTCAGCGTGTTGTAGAAGGTCTTGTAGAGCTCGCGGTCGATCTGGCCGCCGATCAGGTGTTCGAAGGCGGCACGTGCCGCGATCCACGGCGCGCGATCGTGCGCGCGCCCGAGCAGCGTGGACTGCAGGCGCAGCGCGCACTCGGCGATGCACTGGTCGTACAGTTCGATGCGTTCGACGGCGTCGGCGCGCGCGCCGGCCCAGTCCATCGTCTCGAAGCGGATCTTGGCGCGCCGCGTGATCTCTGCGAACCGCGCGTGGTAGTCCGCGAAGGCGTCATGGATCAGGCGGGCGATGGCGTCGGGCGCGACCATGCGCCGATGTTAGCCGCCGCACGCTGGAGTCATCGCTCCACCGCGATGCCGGCCTGCTCCAGCAGCCAGCCGCGCACCTTGCGGAAGCCCGGATGCGACAGGCTGCGCTCGGGATAGACCAGGTAGTGCGCGAAGTCGGCCTGCAGCCGCTTCTTCGTCAGCGTCACCAGCCGGCCCGCCTTCACCAGCGGCTCGGCCAGCGTCCAGCGCGCCAGTGCCACGCCGACACCCTGCGCGGCGGCCTGGTGCAGGGTCTCGGTGTCGTCGAACTGCGCCACGTAGCGTGCCGGCGCCTGTCCGCCGAAATGCTCGAACCAGTCCTTCCAGCGATTGGCGGGGTCGCCGAGCAGCGGCAACGTCGCCATCTGGTCCGGCGTCGGTTTGCCGTGCTGCTTCACCAGCGTGGGACTGGCCACCGGCGTGATCCATTCGTGGAAAAGGAATTCCGCGTGCACGTTCGGCCAGCGGCCGCCGCCCAGGCGCAGCGCCAGATCCACCGGCTCGCGTTCGAAGTCGACCACGTGCGTGCTCGACTGCAGGTTGAGGCCCAGTTCCGGATGCGCAGCGAGGAAGGCCGGCAGGCGCGGCACCAGCCACGCCGTGGCCATCGACGGGATCAGGCTGAGCGTGACCGTGTGGTCGTTGCGCAGCGTGGCGCGCCGCAGTGCGTGCTCGATGGTGTCGAGCGGGCCGGAAATCGCATCGAACAGGCGCTGGCCGTCCGGCGTCAGTTCCACCCCGCGCGGCCCGCGTGCCAGCAGCTTGTGGCCCAGCCGCTGTTCCAGCAGCCGCATGCGGTGGCTCAGCGCACTGACGGTGAGGTGCATGGCCTCCGCCGCGCGCGTCAGGTTGCGCAGGCGCGCAGCGGTGACGAAAGCGTCGACCTGGTCCAGCGGCAGCCGGCTCATCTTGAATCCACCTCAAGGCTGGGTTGCGGAGCTTTCGCTTTTTCAGGCTCGATGATGCGCCTACCTTGTCACTCCTTCAAGCCGGATACCGGCGCAACGGAGTCGTCGCATGCAGACCGAGATCAGGAAGCAGTGGTGGCAGCAGCTGGGTGGCATGAGCCAGGGCATGTTGTTCCTGCAGGGCCATGTCGCTCACCCCGGCACCCCGTCGCCAGAACCCACCCACCGGCACCACGCCCACGATGCGGCAGGCCAGGCACGTCATCGCGAAGCGATCCAGCGGCTCAGCGCGCGGCGGCTGCGGGCGATGACCTCGTTGTCGCTGTTCCGGTGAGGCAGCGGTTCCCTCGTTTGTGGGAGCGACGTCAGTCGCGAACAGGTTGCCACGGCGGTTCATCGCGACTGACGTCGCTCCCACACCGATTCCCGCGCTGGACTCAGGCCTTCACGTACACCCAGGCCTCGCGCCCGGATTTCAGGCGCACCTGGACACGCGTGTAGTCGGCGACCTCGTAGCGGTCCGCCGCAGCGAGCTCGTCGGCGCTGATCCGGAATACGGTACCGGCGACTTCATCGGATGGCTCGCCGCTGGGACTGACGATGGGATGGACGCGTTCGCCGCTGGCGGCGAGCACGTCGGGATCGGTGATCTCCACGATCGTCCGCGCGTATCCGGTCATCGCATCCGGTTCGCCGTCGAGCCGGCGGCCGAACGAGGACCGCTGCACGCTTTCCAGCTGCAGCGTGCCGTACGAGAACAGCAGGAGGTCGCGTGGATCGGTCATGGCGGCGTCGCAGTGATCAGGGCAGCGGTGGCATGCTCGTGGAAAACACGACGCCCGGCACAAGGCCGGGCGTCGGATGGTGCGGAAAAGCGGTGGACCTCAGGCCGACAGCGTCGCCAATGCGTCGTTGAACGTCTTGCTGGGGCGCATCGCGGCGGAGGTCTTCGCCAGATCGGGGTGGTAGTAGCCACCGATGTCGAGCGCCTTGCCCTGCGCGCCGTTCAACTCGCCGAGGATCGTGGCTTCGTTGTCGGCCAGCGTCTTCGCCAGCGGCGCGAACTTCGCCTTCAGTTCGGCATTGTCGTCCTGTGCGGCGAGCGCCTGCGCCCAGTACAGGGCCAGGTAGAAATGGCTGCCGCGGTTGTCGAGTTCGCCGACCTTGCGCGCCGGCGAACGGTTCTCGTCCAGGATGCGGCCGTTGGCCACGTCCAGCGCGTTCGCCAGCACCTTGGCCGGCGTGTTGAGGTAGCGCTGGCCCAGGTGTTCCAGCGACGCGGCCAGCGCGAGGAACTCGCCGAGCGAATCCCAGCGCAGGTAATCCTCTTCCAGGAACTGCTGCACGTGCTTGGGCGCGGAGCCGCCGGCGCCGGTCTCGAACAGGCCGCCACCGGCCATCAGCGGCACGATCGACAGCATCTTGGCGCTGGTGCCGAGTTCCATGATCGGGAACAGGTCGGTCAGGTAGTCGCGCAGCACGTTGCCGGTCACCGAGATGGTGTCCTCGCCCTTGCGGATGCGTTCCAGCGACACCTTCATGGCGTCGACCGGCGGCAGGATGCGGATGTCCAGCGCGTCGATGGTGTAGTCCTTCAGGTACCGCTCGACCTTGGCGATCACCTGCGCATCGTGCGCGCGGTCCTTGTCCAGCCAGAAGATCGCCGGCGTCTTGCTGAGGCGTGCGCGGCCGACGGCCAGCTTCACCCAGTCCTGGATCGGCGCGTCCTTGGTCTGGCACATGCGCCAGATGTCGCCAGCCTCGACCTTCTGTTCGAACACGACGTTGCCCGTGTCATCGGTGACGCGCACGGTGCCGTCGGCCGGGATCTGGAAGGTCTTGTCGTGGCTGCCGTATTCCTCGGCCTTTTGCGCCATCAGGCCGACGTTCGGCACGCTGCCCATCGTGGCCGGGTCGAACGCGCCGTTGGCGCGGCAGTCGTCGATCACTGCCTGGTAGATGCCGGCGTAGCAGCGGTCGGGGATGACGGCCTTGGTGTCCTGCAGCTTGCCTTCGGCGTTCCACATCTTGCCGGAGTCGCGGATCATCGCCGGCATCGAGGCGTCGACGATCACGTCGCTCGGCACGTGCAGGTTGGTGATGCCCTTGTCGGAGTTCACCATCGCCACCGCGCCGCGATCGGCATAGACGGCCTGCAGGTCGGCCTTGATCGCCTCCTGCTGGTCGGCCGGCAGCGCGCCGAGGCGCGCGTACAGGTCGCCGATGCCGTTGTTGGCGTCGAAGCCGATCTGTTCCAGCACAGCCGCATGCTTGGCCAGCGCGGCCTTGTAGTACTCGTTGACCACCACGCCGAACATGATGGGGTCGGAGACCTTCATCATCGTGGCCTTGAGGTGCAGTGAGAACAGCACGCCCTTGGCCTTGGCATCGTCGATCTGCTCGGCGATGAAGGTGGCCAGCGCCTTGCGGCTCAGCGACGCGGCATCGACGATCTCGCCCGCCTTCACCTTCACCTTGTCCTTCAGGACGGTGACCGCGCCGTCGGCGGCGACCAGTTCGATCTTCAGCGCGCCGTCGGCGGCCAGTGTGGCCGACTGCTCGCTGCCGAAGAAATCACCGGCGGGCATGTGTGCGACGTGCGACTTCGAGTCTGCGCTCCACGCGCCCATGCGGTGCGGGTGCTTGCGGGCGAAGTTCTTCACCGACAGCGGCGCGCGGCGGTCGGAATTGCCTTCGCGCAGCACCGGATTCACCGCGCTGCCCTTGACCTTGTCGTAGCGCGCCTTGGCGTCCTTTTCCTTCTCATTCTTCGGCTCATCCGGGTAGTCCGGCAGCGGGTAGCCCTGCGCCTGCAGTTCCTTGATCGCGGCCTTCAGCTGCGGCACCGAGGCGCTGATGTTGGGCAGCTTGATGATGTTGGCTTCCGGCTGTGTCGCCAGCTGGCCGAGTTCGGCCAGGTCGTCGCTGATCTTCTGCGCGTCGCCGAGGTACTCGGGAAACTGCGACAGCAGGCGGCCGGCGAGCGAGATGTCGCGGGTTTCCACCGCGATGCCGGCGGGCGCGGTGAACGCTTCGACGATCGGCAGCAGCGACTGGGTGGCGAGGAACGGGGCTTCGTCGGTCAGGGTGTAGATGATGCGGGGCGTATCCGACATGGGGATCAGGACTCTCGACAAGGGGCGATGGGGAATTCAGCGCGCCATTGTCGCGCGCCATCGCACGCAGGGCAAAACGAGGGGGTATGGACGGCGTATTCCGGCCGCTCAGCAGGACTCCTTGAGGACAGAAACCAAGACGAGAGTGCTGAAGGGGAGGCGCAGGCACCAGCCGGAGTGTCTTTGCATAGGCTGGGATAGGGGGCGAGGAGCGGGGCTAAGTCCCGCTCCTCGCTGTGCGACTCAAGGCTGCGCTCAGCGGAGCGTGCAAGCGAATGAGAAGTACGGCATGTCCCTAGCCGATGATGCGCCAGGCGAACACGTCGACACGATTGGCGCAGTCGACGTGACGGCTGCAGTAACGTCGGAAAAGTCCGCCTTACCACCGGAGACCATCTGCACTTCGGACGTATTGAGTTCTCTCATGTATTCCAATCCTTATGGCTGAATACCACACTGGGACTGCTTGAACATCCCTAGATCAAGTATGCGTAGCGACTGAAAGCGAGCTTGGATCGCGCCACTCCCGCCTTCAGTGTCTCCGCTTTGGGATTCACCGGAACATGCCAGGCGCAAGCATCGCAACTTTCTGCAGGAAGGTTTTCTCCTGCACGAGTTTCTCAGTTGAGTCGACCCTGACTGTCATACCGGAGAAATCGGCCTTGCCTCCAGAAACCAAAGCTACCTCGGATTCGTTCAGAACTTTCATTGCCATTCCTTGGTTATGTCCCTCAATGGGACGAGGCAGTTTCGCAGCCTTGCTCGTGATGGACTACTAACATTCGCAAAAAAAGCGGGCGTGGATTTCTCCACGCCCGAGCTTGCCCCACATGCGTGGGAGAGAGACTTGTCCTGCGGATTACTTGACCTCGAACTCCGTCACGCCGGCCGACGTGCCGTTGAGCGTGGCCTCGAACTTGTACTTACCGGCCGGCAAGCCATCAGGCTTGGAAATGCTGAAGGTTGCTACACCTGGACCAGTGGTGTTGAGCGTCTTGGTTTCCTCGCTCACCGTCTGGCCATCCTGGAACGTCCACTTCGATGCCAAGGTCGCACCGTTGGCGGCGCCGTCTGTGGCGACCGAGGCGTAGATGGTCTCCTTGGGCGCGAAGGTCGTGGCGGCCGTGGTGACCTTCTGCTCGGCATCGACGGCGTTGCCGAGTGTCACGCCGGTGACGTTGATCGTGAGCGGCGCCGCTTCAACCGGTGCGGGGGCCGGAGCCGGTTCCATGGCGGAAGGCGGCGCGACCACTGGCTCTTCCTTCTTCTTGCAGCCGACGAGGGCAACGGTTCCCACCAGCGCGGCGGCGAGGGCATAGGTGATGCGATTCTGTTTCATGGATTCGGTTCCCTGTGAATGAAGTGGAATGCGCTTAGGCGCTGGTAGGCTTCGACGGAAGTTTGATGACTTGGCCCGGAAAGATGCGATCCGGATCGTCGATGACGTCACGGTTGGCTTCGAAAATCTGCTTCCAGGCGTTGGCGCTGCCAAGATGCTCTTTCGCGATTTTCGACAGCGTGTCGCCTTTCCCGACCGTGTAAGTGATCTCATTGGCAGGCGTCACATCCTGGACGTTGCCGGACACGACAAAACCTTCTTGGACATTCGAAAAATCTGGTGCCTGCTTGACCTCGCCGGACGTAGCGAAACCTTCTTTGACGCCTGAGAAGTCCGCTTTCTTTTCTGTACTCATTGCATCCACCCTTCCTGGCGGGCTGTGGGATGCGAGCAGCGTTGCACGCGCCCTGTTAAGAATCCATAGCGCGGATGTGAAAACGACTCTATTGTTACGTAGGTAACTTTACTGGCGTAAGTCGCGCTTCAGGAGCGGCGCCTTCATGTCCGCCGTCGCCCGCCAGGGATTGATGTCCAGGCCACCGCGGCGGGTGTAGCGCGCCTCGACCGAGAGCGAGGCCGGACGGCAGTGCGCGCTCAGATCGTGAAAAATCCGTTCGACGCACTGCTCGTGGAATTCGGCGTGGTCGCGAAAGCTGACCAGGTAGCGCAGCAACTCCATACGGTCGATGCGCGGGCCGCGGTAGGCGATCACGACGGTGGCCCAGTCCGGCTGGCCGGTGACCGGGCAGTTGGATTTCAGCAGTTCGGACGACAGGGTTTCCTCGACGTCCGTCTCCGGATCGGCAGCGAGGAATTCGGCGCGCGGCGGACCATAGTGGTCGATCTCCACGTCCAGCCCGTCGATCGATTCGCCCTCCGGTGCGTCCGTCATCGGCGGCAGGCCGAACACCACCTGCACGTCCGCACCGGCACGCGCCGACAGGTCGGTGGCGATGCGTTCCAGCACGGCCGCGTCGCTGTTGAAGCGGGTGCTGTTGAGCGAGTTGAGGTAGAGCTTGAGCGACTTAGATTCGATGAGGCATGGCGACGTGCAGGGTACGGTCAGCGTGGCGGTCGCCACGCGCGGTTTGCCGCGGGCGTCGAGCCAGCTGAGTTCGTAGCCGTGCCAGCGGTCGTGGCCGACGAAGGGCAGGGCATCGGCGGCGATGCCGATCTCGTCGCGCGCACCCTGGCGCGGGATGGGGAACAGCAGGGTGGGGTCGTAGTGCGCGGGATACGCGACCTCGCGACCCAGCGAGGAATCCTGGGGGGTGTTGTTCATGCCGCCATTTTACGGACGGGCCGCAGGGCCTGATACCGCTTATGACCCCTACCGCACCGATCCTGCGAACGTGCGCAGCAAGGAAGAGCGAGGGCGCGTATGTCGATCATGCGGCGCCGCGCGGCTTGGCCTGACGGCCAGTCAGGCGCTGCGCCACGCGACACCCCTGACGGCCATCGGACAGCCATGCGGTAGGGGTCATAAGCGGTATCAGGCCCTGAAGCCGGGGTGTATAACGGCGACGTCTCCAGGGAGGACGCGACCATGCGATCACTGCTGCTGCCCGGCCTGTGCGTGCTGCTGTCTGCCTGCGCCAACGACCCCGCCAGCGGCGGCGGTCCGCCGCCGGCGACGTTGCCGGACGATGGCCTGGTCCGGCCCCATGGCGAAGGACCGGTGCCGATGCGGGTGGGGCAAGTTCTCGAGATCGCGCTGATGGCCAATGCCAGCACGGGTTACCAGTGGGAGTTCACCTCGGACGGCGCGCCCGTGCTGGCCCGCACGACCGGCCCGGCCATGCCGCCGCCGATGGACACGCAACCCCCGATGCCGGGTGCGCCTGCCCTCGCGCGCTGGTGGTTCCGCGCCGAGACGCCGGGTGAGGCGACGGTGAGGATGGTGTATCGGCGATCGTGGGAAACGGTGCCGCCGGTGGAGGTGGTGGAGTACCACGTGATCGTTCGCTGATTGCAGATAGCGTCTCTGTCGTCGCGAACACGATGCGCGGCGTCAGCGCGTCGTGCCACGACGTGGCGGCTTGGCTTCATTGTTCCGGCAAGGCAAAGTGGCCGCTCCCCCGAAGGCCAGGGAGGCCGTCATGACCTCGCACGAATCCGTTCTCTGGCTGGCGTTGATCGCTGCAACGCCGGTCGCGGCGCAGACGCCACCCGCGCCGCCCGCGCCCATCGTGCCGCCGGTCGTGGTCCCTGCGGCCGATCCTGTCTTCACCACCTGCATGACCAGCCTGCGCGGCGTCGCCGAGAAGCAGGGCATCACGACGACCACGTTCGACACGTACACGAAAGAACTGGCCGCCGACATGAGCGTGCTGGACCTGCTCGACGCGCAACCCGAGTTCACCACGCCGCTGTGGGACTACCTGGCGGCGCTCGTGGACGACCAGCGCGTGGCGGACGGGCAGGCCATGCTGACGACGCATGCCGAGCTGCTGGGCCGGGTATCGCAGGCCTACGGCGTGGATCCCGCCACCGTTGTCGCGGTGTGGGGCGTGGAAAGCGACTACGGTCGTGTGTTCGGCAAGCGGCCGCTGCTGGTATCGCTGTCCACGCTGTCGTGCTTCGGTCGGCGCCAGGCGTTCTTCCGCGGCGAGTTTCTGACCACGCTGAAGCTGCTGCAGGCAGGCGACGTGCGCGCCGACGGGTTGAACGGTTCCTGGGCCGGTGCGTTCGGCCACACCCAGTTCATGCCCAGCACCTACCAGCGCATCGCCGTCGACTTCGATGGCGACGGTCGCCGCAACCTGATCGACAGCATTCCCGACGCGCTGGCCTCGACCGCGAACTACCTGGTGAAGTCCGGCTGGCGGACGGGCGAACCGTGGGGCTACGAAGTGACATTGCCAGCCGGTTTCGATCTCGCGCAGGCCGGTCGCACCAACCGCAAGCCACTGACCCAGTGGGTGAAGCAGGGCATCGCCCGCGTCGATGGCCAGGCGTTGCAGGCCGACGACCGCAATGCCGCGGTGCTGGTGCCGACCGGCGTCGCGGGTCCGGCGTTCATCGTGTTCAAGAACTACGACGCCATCTATTCCTACAACGCGGCCGAGAGCTACGCACTGGCCATCGCGCTGCTTGCCGATCGCCTGCGTGGCGGCAGCGGGCTGGTCGCTGCATGGCCGACGGACGATCCCGGCATCGGTCGTCCACAACGACGTGAACTGCAGACGCTGTTGCTCGCACGCGGCCATGCCATCGGCACGGCGGACGGCATGATCGGGACGCAGACGCGGCGCGCCATCGTGGTCGAACAGCAGCGGCTGGGGCTGTTGCCGGCGGATGGCCGGGCCGGTACGAAGATCCTTGCGGCGCTCAAGGCTGAAGGACCGCCGGTGGCGCCACCCGCGGCGGTCAAGCCGTGAACACGCTTCCCGATGGCGTGACCCGCGAGACCTGGCAGGGGATCGACGTACTGCGCGTGGAGACGCCGTTCTCTGTCGCCCGCATCAGCCTGCACGGTGCGCAGGTGCTGTCGTTCGTCCCGACCGGCTTCGATGATCTGCTGTGGGTGTCGCCGACGACCGCGCTGCCGCCGAAGGCGATCCGCGGCGGCGTACCGGTCTGCTGGCCGTACTTCGGCAAGCAGGGACAGCCGGACGATGCCGTCCAGCACGGCCATGCACGCATCTCGCGCTGGCTGTTCGCTGAGGTGAAACGCGACGCAGACGGCAGCGTCGCGCTGAAGCTCGCACTGCCGCTGCGCGACGGCGTGCCGCTGGAGCTGCAGATGTCGCTGCACATCGGGCGCGAACTGCGGCAGAGCATCGATACCCTGCATCGCGGCGATGCGCCGTACCGGCTGACGCAGGCGCTGCACACGTACTTCCGTGTCGCCGATGCCATGCAGGTACGGATCACCGGCCTGGATGGCTTGCGCTACGACGACAAGTACGACGGCGGCACGAATGTGCAGTCCGGAGACTGGTCGCTGCACGACCCGCGCGATCCCGGCCGCAGCGATCGCATCTACACCGGCACGGGACACCGGTTCGACCTGCGCGATCCGGCCGGCGGTCGCCGCATCCGGCTGGACACGTTCGGCTGCCGGTCGCTGGTGGTCTGGAATCCGGGCGAAGCGGGTGCCACCGCCATCGCCGACATGCCCGATGACGGCTGGCGGACGTTCGTCTGCCTGGAGGCAGCGAATGCCAGCGACGATGCGATCGAGCTGGAACCCGGCCAGCGGCATCGGTTGAGCCAGGTGGTTTCGGTGGCCGCACTGTAGAACCGACCTGTGGGAGCGACGTAAGTCGCGATCGCACTCTCGCCGCCATGCGCTGCCCACCGTGCGCAACTGGGCCAGCCATCGATAACCGAACATCGTGGACAACCAAGGTCCGCGATCGCGACTCACGTCGCTCCCACAAGGAGCTTCCACCTCGGCTAGCGCCATGCCCTACACTTGCGCACCTTTTCTGCGGTTGCACGCCTGTGAGCGCCGAGATCCCCGCCGTCCCCGGCCGCCGCGCCGCGCTGGTCTTCATCTTCATCACGGTGCTGATCGACATCCTGTCGTTCGGCGTGATCATCCCGGTGCTGCCGGGGCTGGTGCGCCAGTTCACCGGCGGCGACTTCGTGCAGGCGGCGTGGTGGGTGGGAACGTTCGGCATGCTGTTTGCCGCCATCCAGTTCGTGTGTACGCCGATCCAGGGCGCGCTGTCGGACCGCTTCGGCCGGCGTCCGGTGATCCTGCTGTCGTGCCTGGGCCTGGGCATCGACTTCGTGCTGATGGCGCTGGCGCAGTCGCTGCCATGGCTGCTGGTCGCACGCATTTTCTCGGGCGTGTTCTCGGCCAGCTTCACCACCGCGAATGCCTACATCGCCGACATCACCGCGCCGGAAAAACGTGCGCAGGCATTCGGCATGATCGGGGCGGCGTTCGGCGTGGGCTTCATCATCGGTCCGATCGTCGGTGGCCAGCTCGGCGCGATCGACCTGCGCCTGCCGTTCTGGTTCGCCGCCGGCCTGGCGCTGCTGAACTTCCTGTATGGCTGGTTCGTCCTGCCGGAGTCGTTGCCGAAGGAGCGCCGGACGTCGACGTTCGACTGGTCGCACGCCAACCCGGTGGGTTCGATGGTGCTGCTGAAGCGGTATCCGCAGGTCTTCGGCCTGGCCGCGGTCGTGCTGATCGCCAACCTGGCGCACTACGTCTACCCCAGCGTGTTCGTGCTGTTCGCCGAGTACCAGTACCGCTGGAACGAGCAGCAGGTCGCATGGGTACTGGCCGCCGTCGGCGTGTGCAGCGTGATCGTGCAGGCAGGCCTGGTCGGCCGCGTCGTGCCGCGGTTCGGTGAACGCCGCACATTGTTGTTCGGCCTGGCGTGCGGCGTGGTCGGCTTCTGCATCTACGGCATGGCCGACGTCGGCTGGATGTTCCTGATCGGCTTGCCGATCAGCGCGCTGTGGGGCCTCGCCGGCCCGGCCACGCAGGCGCTGATCACGCAGCAGGTCGGCGCCGACGTGCAGGGCCGCGTGCAGGGCGCGTTGATGAGCCTGGTCAGCCTGGCCGGCATCGTCGGCCCGATGATGTTCGCCGGTACCTTCGCGCTGTTCATCGGCAAAGCTGCGCCGGCCCATGTGCCAGGCGCGCCGTGGTTGTTGGCGGCGGTGCTGCTGGCCATCGGCTGGCTGGTGGGATGGCGGTTCGCCCGACCACCGCACGCGTCGACAGCCGGATAAGAGAAGGCCGCCCGAGGGTGGCCTTCTTCATGGCAAAGACGTAATGGCGATCAATCGTTCTCGACGTGGATGATCTCGCCCGTATTGGCGGCCAGGTGGATCTCGACATCGTTGCCGTCGGCGCGTTCGGCCTCGGCCTTCCACACGCCGTCATCGAAGTCGACGTCATGGATCCTGGAGTAGCCGGCGGCGGCCAGCTTGGCCTTGATGTCGTTCTCGCTGAGGTTCGACACCAGCTTCTTGGCGACGACATCCCCCGTCGCCGGATTGATGCGCACGTCGACGCGCTCGCCATTCGCGCTGGTGGCGTCGGTTTCCCACTGGCCGTCCTCGAAATCGAGATCGTCGATGTTCGTATAGCCCTTCTCGGCCAACAGCGCGCGCACCTGCGGTTCCTTCAGTGCGTCCTTGCCTGCGGTCGGTGCAGGCGCTTGCGCGAACGCGGCGCCGGACAGCGCGGCCAGCACGGCCAGGGTCGACAGACGATGACGAAGCGGGGTCTGCATGGAATATCTCCTGCGGGGATGGAGCCGGGAGCGTGCCCATGCCCGCATCATCCGCAGGTGAATCCGCGCCTTTCAACCTGAATGCTCCACGCCGCGTTCACCTGCGTGAGCCGAATGCGAATCGCGTCCGCGATCTCAGGCCCGACGCAGCACCAGCAGCGTGACCACGCCCGCCACCAACCCCCAGAACGCCGAGCCGATGCCGGCCAGCGTCAGTCCGGATGCCGTCACCAGGAACGTGACCAGCGCGGGTTCGCGCTCCGGCTCGTCGCGCAGTGCTGCGGCGAGGCTGTTGCCGATCGTCCCGAGCAGCGCGATGCCGGCGATGGCGAGGATCAGCTCCTTCGGAAACGCCGCGAACAAGGCGGCCACCGTGGCCCCGAACAGGCCGACGATGACGTAGAAAACGCCTGCGGCGATGGCCGCGACGTAACGGCGCGAGACATCCTCGTGCGCTTCGCGCCCCATGCAGATCGCGGCGGTGATCGCGGCGAGGTTCAGCGCGAAGGCGCCGAACGGCGCCAGCAGCAGATTGGCCACGCCGGTCCAGCCGACGACGGGGGAAATCGGAATCTCGTAGCCCGACGCGCGGATCACCGCCACGCCGGGCACGTTCTGCGAGGCCATGGTGACGATGAAGAGCGGCAGCGCGATGCCGACGATGGCGGCGAACGAGAACGTCGGCGCGATGAAGATCGGCGTCGCCAGCTGCAGCGACAGCCCGTCCACCTGCAGCAGACCGAGTCCAGCGGCGAACGCGATGCCGACCAGCAGCGTCAGGATCACCGCGTAACGCGGCAGTAGGCGGCGCGCCAACAGGTAGACCGTGAACATCGTCAGCACCATGCCGAGTTGCGTCTTCATCGCCGCGAACGCGTCGATGCCGAAGCGCAGGAGCACGCCGGCCAGCATGCCCGAGGCCAGCGACACCGGGATGCGGCTGATCATGCGTTCGAAGAACCCCGAGAAGCCGCACACCGCGATCAGCAGCGCCGACAGCAGGAACGCGCCGATCGCATCGGACAATGGCAGGCCGGCCGCGCTGCTGATCAGCATGGCGGCGCCCGGCGTGGACCACGCGGTCACCACCGGCATGCGGTAACGCAGCGACAGTCCGATGCACGTCAGTCCCATGCCCAGGCCGAGCGCCCACATCCACGAACTGATCTCCTCCGGCGACGCGCCCAGCGACTGCGCCGCCTGGAAGACGATCACCGCCGAACTGGCGAAGCCGACCAGCACGGTGACGAAGCCGGCGGCGATGGCGGAGAGCGAGAGGTCTTTCAAGAAGTGACGAGGCGTGGCGCTCATCGCGGCTGTGGTTCCTGTAGGAGCGACGTAAGTCGCGACCGTAAAAATGAAACTACCTTCGTCCTGTCGATGCCTGTTGTGCTGGTCCACAGGAAGTCCAGCCGTGCGGTCGCGACTTACGTCGCTCCTACAAATGCCAGACGCTTGCCGACTGATTCGCACCAGCGTCGGGCGACCGCCAGCGACGTCGTGCACACTGCCTCGTCGGTGACGGTGGTCACTGCGCGTTCCAACAGCTGGATGTCGGCTTCGTGCTGGCGCGCGACGTGCGGATCCTCGAAGAAGATCACGCGCTGGCAGCGGCGCTCCAGCACGCGGTCGGCGATCTGTGCGTCGCCGCCGAGCGGTCCGCTCTGGAAGCGCTCCACCCACGGCTGGTCTTGCGGCCAGCCGCGGCTCCATGCCAGTTCGTTGAGGCGCTGGCCGGTCGTGCCGGTGGCCATGCGATGGGCGAAGCGCGACAGCACGTCGAAGTGGTCGTCGGCGAAGGCCAGCATCTGCGGCTTCATCGCATCGTGCGCAATCAGTGCCAGCGTCTGCGATTCCAGCGCATGGAAGCGGTCCGCGCCGCGGTCCGGGGCGAGGCCGGCATGGATGCGCTCCATCTCGATCCAGTCGCGCGCCGACGCCACGGTCGACAGGAACGGCTTGCCGTGGATGACGCACTGGCGTTTCAGCGCGATCGCTTCGGGGAAGATCGACGACGGATCGACCGGGTCGATGAAGTAGATCGCACCATCGAGGTGGCGTTCCGCGCCTTCCAGCCCGACGACTTCCGCCACCAGCTTCATCAGTCCGCCATCGCGACCGTAGGGATAGCGCTTCAGCGCCTCGTAGCCGCGCAGCATGCCGGCCGCGGCGATGGCATCGTGGGTACGGCCGACGGCATGCAGGCCGAGCTGTAGTTCGCGGATACCGGGTTCGCAGGCGTGCAGCCAGCGGAACAGCGCGGCGTCCTCGGTGTGGTGGTGCAGGCGGTTGGCGGCCAGGCCCAGGCGCATGTTCGAATCGTGTGGGACGTGAGTCGCGAGTCTAGCGTAGGGCGGGCCTTGGCCCGCCGCCGTTGCCACGAAGCGTGATGGGGCTTTCCGCCATGCCGCGATCAGGTGGGCTGGAGTCCACCCTGCGCGAGCACCAGCGTCGCGATGCTACCCGCCGCGTCGCGCCCTTCCGCCACCGCAGTGACCACGAGGTCAGCGCCACGCACGGCGTCGCCGCCGGCGAACAGCTTCGGATGCGTGGTCTGGAACGGCAGGCGATCGCCACCGCCGGCGACGATGCGGCCGTTCGGCGTGCCTTCGACGCCGACCTCGGCCAGCCACGCCGGCACGGTCGGCGAGAAGCCGAACGCGATGATCACCACGTCCGCCTCCAGCACCGACTCGCTGCCGTCGATCGGCACCGCGTTCTGGCGGCCGCGTTCGTCGGGTTCACCGAGCGTCGTTTCCACCACCTGCACGCCGGCGACGCGGCCGTCGTCGCCCGCCACGACGGCGAGCGGCTGGCGGTTGAAGAGGAAACGCACGCCTTCTTCGCGCGCATTCGCGACTTCGCGTGCGGAGCCGGGCATGTTGGCTTCGTCGCGGCGGTAGGCGCAGGTGACCTTGGCGGCGCCCAGGCGGATCGCGCTGCGCACGCAGTCCATGCCGGTGTCGCCACCGCCCAGCACGACCACGCGCTTGCCCTCCAGGTCGGGCAACGCCAGCTTGTCCTCCCAGCCGGCGATCGCGCGACCCCAGGGATCGCTGCCGCTGACGATGCGGCCGTTCTGCACCAGGAAGGGCAAGGCCGGCAGCACACCGTCGAGATCCTGGCCCGGCAGGCCGCCGTCGGTGTAGCGGTAGGCGCCGGTGCCGAGGAAGACCGCGTCGTACTCCTCCAGCAACTGCGCAAGGGTGATGTCGCGGCCGACTTCCACACCCAGGCGGAATTCCACGCCCATGCCTTCCAGCACCTCGCGACGCGTGGCGATGACGCTCTTGTCGAGCTTGAAGCTGGGAATGCCGAACTGCAGCAGGCCGCCCATCTGTTCGTAGCGATCGTAGACGACGGCCTGGATGCCGGCGCGCGCCAGGCGATCCGCGCAACCGAGACCTGCCGGTCCGGCGCCGATCACCGCGACGCGCTTGCCGGTCGGCTGCACATCGCTCAGGTCCGGTCGCCAACCATTGGCCAGCGCGGTGTCGACGATGTACTTCTCCACCGCGCCGATGGTGACCGCGCCGAATTCCTCCAGCGTGCAGCTGCCTTCGCACAGGCGATCCTGCGGGCAGACGCGGCCGCAGACTTCCGGCAACGGGTTGGTGGAATGGCACAGCGCCGCAGCTTCCTCGATGCGGTTCTCCTGCACCAGCTGCAGCCACTGCGGGATGGCGTTGTGTACCGGGCACTTCCAGCTGCAGTAGGGGTTGCCGCAATCCAGGCAGCGACCGGCCTGGTACTGCGCCTCGTCCTTGCCGAACCTGCCGTACAGCTCGCCCCAGTCGCCGCCCGTGCGCAGTTCCAGCGGAATGCGCTGCGGCATCGTCCGCGGCAGGTCGAGGAACTGGAATACCTGCTTCTTGCTCATGGGGACAGCCTCTGCTCCCTCCCCCGTTTACGGGGGAGGGTTGGGGTGGGGGGACAACCGGAGCCGGGATCGAGTTGGGACAGCACGTGTTTCGAGTGTCGGCTTCGAGCCGAGACGGAGCGCTCGCACGTACGGGCGTCGGCTTGCCCCCATCCCAACCTTCCCCCGCGGGCGGGGGAAGGGGCCGTTTCCTGATGGTGGAGCGCACTCATGCCGCCCGCCTCAAGGTCTCGTTCAACGAATCGATGTTCGCCGTGAGACAGCGTCTGCCCCCTCCCCTGTTCACGGGGGAGGGTTGGGGTGGCGGGAAAACCGGAGTCGGGATCGTGGTGAAGCAACACATGTTTCGAGTGGTCGTTTCGTGCCGGCTGTCGGCAGGCAAGCGCACCGACGTCGATCTGCCCCCATCCCAGCCTTCCCCCGCGGGCGGGGGAAGGAGCGGTTTCCGGACGACGGAGCACGCTCATGCCGCGCACCTCGAGGTCTCGTTCAACGAATCGATGTTCGCCGTGAGACAGCGTCTGCCCCCTTCCCCGTTCACGGGGGAGGGGTGGGGTGGGGGGACAACCGGAGCCGGGATCGTGGTGAAGCAACACACGTTTCGAGTGGTCGTTTCGTGCCGGCTGTCGGCAGCCAAGCGCACCGACGTCGGTCTGCCCCCATCCCAGCCTTCTCCCGCGGGCGGGGGAAGGAGCAGGTCCCGGATGACGGAGCGCACTCATGCGGCGCGCCTCAAGGTCTCGTTGAGCGAATCGATGCTCGCGGCCTTCGGCTTCACCAGCCAGAACTTGCCCACGTAGTCGCGGAACTCGTCGAGGACCTGCTGCGCCCAGATGCTGCCGGTCAGTTCGCGATGGCGGCTGACCAGCGTGTGCAGGTGCTGGCGGTGGCTCTCGAAGCCTTCCGGGCTGATGCGGTGGATGTCGATCAGCTCGTGGTTGTAGCGGTCGACGAAGTCGCGGTCCAGGTCCAGCACGTAGGCCAGGCCTCCGGTGAAGCCGGCGCCGAAGTTCAGGCCCACCTTGCCCAGCACCAGCACGATGCCGTCTGTCATGTATTCGCAGCAGTGGTCGCCGGCGCCCTCGATCACTGCCAGCGCGCCGGAGTTGCGCACGCCGAAGCGCTCGCCCGCGCGGCCGGCGGCGAACAGTTCGCCACCTGTCGCGCCGTACAGGCAGGTGTTGCCGATGATCGGCGTGTTGCGTGCCTCGAAGCGCGCGCCGCGCGGCGGACGCACCACCAGCCGGCCGCCGGCCATGCCCTTGCCGACGTAGTCGTTGGCTTCGCCTTCCAGTTCCATCTGCAGGCCGCCGGCGTTGAACGCGCCGAAGCTCTGCCCCGCGGTGCCGCGGAAGCGCAGGTTGAACGGCGCATCGGCCATGCCCTGGTTGCCGTGCGCGCGCGCGATGGCGCCGGACAGGCGCGTGCCGATGCTGCGGTCCGTGTTGTGGATCAGGAAGCGGTGGTCGCCGCCGCTCTTCTTGCGGATCGGTTCGGCGAGCAGGCCGTCGAGCTGCGTGGCCAGGCTGTCGGGCGATTCGTACAGCCGCTGCGCCGCGCACGTGCTGCTGTCGAACTGTGCGCCCTTCAGCAGGCGCGACAGGTCGACGCGGACGCCCTCGCGCGGTGAGGCGTCGATCTGCTGCAGCAGGTCGGTGCGGCCGACGATCTCGTCCAGCGACTTTGCGCCGAGATACGACAGCCACTGCCGCACTTCCTCGCTGAGCAGGCGGAAGAAGTTCTCCACGCGCTCGGGCAGGCCGGTGAAATACTGCGTGCGCAGGCGCTCGTCCTGCGTGGCCACGCCGGTGGCGCAGTTGTTGAGGTGGCAGATGCGCAGGTACTTGCAGCCCAGCACGATCATCGGACCGGTGCCGAAGCCGAAGCTGTCCGCGCCCAGCAGCGCCGCCTTCACCACGTCCAGGCCGGTCTTCAGGCCACCATCGGTCTGCAGCACGGTGCGGTCGCGCAGCTGGTTGACCACCAGTGCGTGGTGCGCCTCGGCGATGCCGAGTTCCCACGGCACGCCGGCATAGCGGATGGAGCTGACCGGGCTGGCGCCGGTGCCACCGTCGTGGCCGGAGATGGTGATCAGGTCGGCGCCGGCCTTCACCACGCCGGCGGCGATGGTGCCGACGCCCGCATGGCTGACCAGCTTCACCGAGACCAGCGCGGTCGGGTTGACCTGCTTGAGGTCGTAGATCAGCTGCGCCAGGTCTTCGATCGAATAGATGTCGTGGTGCGGCGGCGGCGAGATCAGGCCGATGCCGGGCTTGGCGTAGCGTAGCCGCGCGATCAGTTCGTTGACCTTGTGGCCGGGCAGCTGGCCGCCTTCGCCGGGCTTGGCGCCTTGGGCGACCTTGATCTGCAGCACTTCCGCGTTGACCAGGTATTCCGGCGTCACGCCGAAGCGGCCGGACGCGACCTGCTTGATCTTGCTGCGCTTCTCGGTGCCGTAGCGCGCGGGGTCTTCACCGCCTTCGCCGGAGTTGCTGCGGCCGCCGAGGCGGTTCATCGCGATGGCCAGCGCTTCGTGCGCCTCGGGCGACAGTGCGCCCAGGCTGATCGCGGCGGTGTCGAACCGGCGCAGCAGGTCGGCCGCATCGGCCACCTGGTCGAGGGGCGTCGGCACGTCGGCTTTCTTCAGCTGCAGCAGGTCGCGCAGCGCGGACGGCGGACGCGAATTCACCACATCCGCGTAGGCCTGCCAGTCGCGGGCGTCGCCGGTGCGCGTCGCGCGCTGCAGCGTCATCACCACGTCCGGGTTGTACATGTGGTACTCGCCGCCATGCACGTACTTCAGCAGGCCGCCCACCTCGGGCGATTCGCGGTCGTTCCAGGCGCGCGCATCCAGCTGGCGCGCTTCCAGGTCCAGCCGTTCGAAACCCACGCCGCCGATGCGCGACGGCGTTTCGGCGAAGCACAGGTCCACCACGTCCGGATCGAGGCCGACGATCTCGAACAGCTGCGCGCCGCGGTAGCTGCTGATCGTGCAGATGCCCATCTTCGAGATGATCTTCGACAGGCCCTTGTAGACGCCCTTGCGGTAGCTGCGGCCGATCTGCGCCTGCTCGCCGCCCTTCTTGATCTGCAGGATGCCGCGACGTCCCAGGTCGAACAGGGTCTGGTAGGCGAGGTAGGGATAGACGGCGGTGGCGCCGACGCCGATCAGGCACGCCATGTGGTGCGGATCGCGTGCGGTGCCGGTTTCGACGATCAGGTTGGCGTCGCAGCGCAGGCCGACGCGGCACAGGTGGTGGTGCACCGCGCCGGTGGCCAGCAGCGCATGCGCCATCGGCCGGCCCGGCTGCGGGTAACGGTCGGACAGCAACAGCATGACCTCGCCACCGCGCGCGGCCTGCTCGGCTTCGCGACAGATCCGCTCCAGGCCGGCCTTGAGGCCTTCCTCGGGCGAATAGGACAGGTCGATCAGGCGGTTCTTCTCGACGTACTGCGGCATCTTCAGCAACTGCCGCAGCTTGCGCTGGCTCAGCACCGGCGAATTGAGGATGACGTGGTTCACCGTCTCCGCGCCGGCGTGGAAGATGTTGGTCTCCCGGCCCAGTTGCGTGGTCAGCGACATCACGCAGTCTTCGCGCAGCGGATCGATCGGCGGGTTGGTGACCTGCGCGAATGCCTGGCGGAAGTAATCGTACAGCGGACGCGTCTGCCGGCTCAGTACCGCCATCGGCGTGTCGTCGCCCATCGAGCCGGTGGCTTCCTGTTCCGTTTCGGCGAGCGGACGCAGCACCTGCTCGACTTCCTCGGTCGTCAGCTGGAACAGCTTGTGGTACCCGCGCAGCGTCTTTTCGTCGAACGGCTCCTCGACCAGCGACGGATCGATCAGTTCGGTCTGCAGGTAGGTGACGCCCTGCTGCAGCCATTGCTTGTATGGCGCACGGCCGCGGTTGATGCGGTCCACCGCTTCGCTGTCGAGCAGGTCGCCGCGGCGCAGGTCGATGGCCATCATCTCGCCCGGACCCAGCTTGCCCTTGCGGGTGACGCGTTCGGCCGGCACTTCCCACACGCCGGCTTCGCTGGCGACGATGAAGTGGCGGTCGCTGGTCAGCATCCAGCGCGCGGGGCGCAGGCCGTTGCGGTCCAGCGTGCACGCGGCGTAGCGCGCATCCATCGAGACGATGCCGGCGGGGCCATCCCACGGCTCGGTGTTGAGGCCGTAGAACTCGTAGAACGCGGCGAGGTCGGCGTCCTTGAATTCCAGCGACTGCGTGGCCGGCGGCACCAGGATGCGCAGCGCCTGGATCAACTCCATGCCGCCGGCGACCAGCAGTTCCAGCATGTTGTCCAGGCTCTGCGAATCGGAGCCGTGCATCGAGATGACCGGATCGAATTCGCCGATGTCGAAGCGCGGCGTCTTCCACACCTTGCTGCGCGCCTGCGCCCAGCGGCGGTTGCCCTCGATGGTGTTGATCTCGCCGTTGTGCGCCAGCAGGCGGAACGGATGCGCCAGCGGCCAGCGCGGCAGTGTGTTGGTGGAGAAGCGCTGGTGGAACACCACCGCGCTGCTGGCCAGTTCCGGGCGCTGCAGGTCGGTGTAGAACGCCGCCAGCTTGTCCGGCAGCACCATGCCCTTGTAGCCGATCGCGTGCGGCGACAGCGTGACCACGTAGAAATCGGGCACGTGCGCGCGCAACTGCTGTTCGGCGCGGCGGCGGGCCAGGAACAGCGCCAGCGCGAAGGTTTCGTCCTTCTGCTCGTCGCCGGCGTCGACGAACACCTGCTCGATGCGCGGCAGCGTGTCCTTCGCCAGCTGGCCGCACACGCCGTCGTTGGTCGGCGGAATGCGCCAGCCTCTGACGGTCACGCCGGTACGGAACAGTTCGGCTTCCAGCGTGGCGCGGCACTGCGCGGCCTGCGCCTCGTCGTGCGGCAGGAATACCAGGCCCGAAGCGAAGCGCGCGCCGGGCGCGATGTTCGCTTCGGTCGCGAGCGCGCGCAGGAAGACATCCGGTTTGCGGATCAGCAGGCCGCAGCCGTCGCCGGTGAGTCCATCGGCGGCGACGCCGCCGCGGTGGGTCATGCGCGACAGCGCGGCAATGGCGGTATCGACCAGCGCGCGCGAGGGCTGGTCGTCGAGTTGCGCGATCATGCCGAAGCCGCAGGCATCGCGCTCATCGTTGGGGTCGTACAGACCGTGGTCAAAGCCGCCTTGGCGATTGCGAGGGGCCATGTGTTGCCTCACACCGGAGTGACGGCGACACCGTGCCCTGCCCACGCAGCGGCACTTCGAAATGTCACCGGAGCCCCGACTAAATCACAGTTGTTGCGCTGCCGCAACAACACCTATTGCGCGCCACTTTGTTGGTTGCAACGGCAACTTTCCCCGGGGCGTCGGCGCGCGATCGCCGCGCATGAAAAAGCCGCCTGTGCAGGCGCAGGCGGCTCGTGGTCGAACCCGGTCGCGTGGCGGTCAGCCGCAGTTGACCGAAGTCGCTGCGCCCTTCTCGTCGAGGATGATGTTCAGGCGATTCGGATTGAAGTCCATCGTCGCGGCATCGCCGGGCTTCAGCGCGCGCACGGCGTCGGACTTGCTGTCGGTCTTGGCCTGCTCGATGTCCGCCGCGCTCGCCGTCTTGCCGATGATCCACTGCACCTGGGTGTCGTCGCAGGTGCCGGCGAGTTCGGTCGGTGCCGGTTCCGCGGGTGCCGGCTCGGCGGCTTCGGTGGCGGCGGCCTGCGATTGCTCGGCGGCGGCGGTCTGTTCGTCGGCATCGGGCGCGGAACAGGCGGCAAGCGAGAGGGTCAGCAACAGGGCGGGAATCGCGGCTCGGATCATGCGGCACTCCGGAAGATGGGTCTGAAGCAGAGATTACGTATCGGACATTCGAGAGTCGTTAAGCAGGATCCGAAGGGTTCGATCGACCGGGCGGAATCACTTCAACGGGAAGGGCGTTCAGACCTTCTCAACCTCAACCCGCCGCGGGACGCCGCCGTTCCAGCCACCACAGCAGGCCGGCAGCGAACAGCCAACCGAGGAACCAGGGCCACGCGGGTCCGCGGGAGCCTGCCGTGGTCGACGCGGCGGCGGGCAGGGATCGCGATGCCAGCCGCTGGGTCTGTTCGCGCACTGCGGTCGCGTGCAAGTGAAGCGCATCGTCCCGCTCGCGGACGAAGAACGGCACCGTGGCCTCGTCCGTTGCCAGCCGGTGCCAGCCGGCCATGCGCGGCCAGAAGCCGCCGCAGCGGGCGGAGCTGGTGGCGGGATCGCGCTGCAGGCGGGTGACGGTGCCATCCGGCGCCGCGACCTGGGCATCGTCGGCGAGGCCGCACGGCGCCACGCGTTGCGAGATGCGCGCGTCGTCTGGCGTGGCCAGGGCCACCTCCGTGGTCGGACGTGCGAGCGCGCCCAGCGCCTGCGACCACAGCGTAGCGTGCGTGTCGGCGTGGCCGGCCAATGCGAGAGTGTAGGTATCGGTCGGCGTCCACGCGCCGATGCGCCCGCGTCCTTCCGCTCGCCACCATGCGATGGCCGTGCCGTCGGTCGCGCGCAGCAGTGGGACCGCATCCGGCGATGCGGTGCGCAGTGCCTGACGTGTCAGTGTCGGCAGCCCGGCCGGGACCGCATCCGCATCGACTGGCGCGTCAACGGTGCCGGCGCCGCGGCGTGCGCGCCAGGCATCGTCGTCGGGCGCGGGGCGCGGCAGCTGGAACTCCGTTTCGCCGCTGCCGGCCAGTGCCAGGCCAAGCATGCGTTGCACGCCCGGCGCGAGCGCGCCATCGGTGCGCACCAGCACGCCCAGGCCGTCGCGGACCGCGGCGATGAGCGCCGCGCGCTGTCCCTCGCCGAGGGTGGCGGCGCTGCGCGCGTCCAGCAGCACCAGATCGAAGCGGCGCAGCGTGTCGGCCGTCATCGGCAGCGGTGCATCGCCCAGCTGCAGACCGCCGCCAACACTGATCTGCAGGTGCAGCGGTACACCGGCATCGGTCGCCCACCGGCGCAGGTACTTCCATTCCGCATTCGGCGCACCGGCCAGCGCCCATACGCGCGGCGCAGAAGCCGGCTGCGTCCACACCGGCACGGTCGCGCTGTCGACGACGGTCCGCTTCGCATCCAGCACCTCGACGCGGAACGACGCCGGACCGGGCAGGCGGCTCACCCCGTCGAGACGGAAACCGCCCTGCGCATCCGGCACGGTCGCGCCGATGCGCTGGCCGGCAGGATCGCGCAGCGCCACCGTGGCATTCGGCATGTCGTGCACACGACCGCCGACGGTGAAGGTCGCGCCCGTCGCCACGGGAGCCACCGTCGCCAGCTGCACGATGCCGCGGGGCAGCGGCGTGGCGGAGAACGCGAGTCCGCGATCGCCGAGGGCATCGCGGTCGCGCGCTTCCAGGCCGTCACCGACGACGTGCAGCGCGCCTGCCTCGGGATGCCGGCGCAACGCGGTGCCGAGGTCGGGCACGCGTTCGGCATCGACGCCGGCGGGCGCTTCCGGCAACGCGACGCGCGGCTGGCCCTGCAGCACCGCAGGCAGCACGACCCGGTCCGCTTGCGCGGTCATCACCACCAGCGTGCCGGTGGTGGCGATCTGCCGCGGTGGCAGCAGGGTGAAGTAGAGCAGCAACGCGACCACCGATTGCAGCAGGCACAGCAGCGCGAACCGCGCCGATGACCCGCGAGGGTCTGGCGGCGCACGGCGACGCCACAGCGCCAGGCGCAGCCACGCCATCGCCACGGCGAGCGCCAGCAGTACGGCCAATACCAGCGGCAGCGAGGCGGCGAGGTTCATCGCACCGGCTCCTGCCGCAGGGCATCAAGGTAGCGGCGACCGGCCTCGTCCGCCGCGCCGCGCCGCGGGACCTGCGCCGGCGGTTGCGCGGATGCTGACCACAGCAGCGCACGCAGCCGCTGACCGCACGGTGCGCACGCCGGATCGCCGCGCACTTCATCTATGGCGGCGAACAGGTCCAGCGCATCCGGCACGCGCGTTTCGTTGCTGCGCAGCCAGGCCTGCAACGCGTCGAGATCCGCCACGTCGGCCGGCACTTCATCGTTCGCCAGCGCGGTCCAGGCGCGCGCCGGTGCCGGCGCGTCGTCTTCCTGCGGGCGCGCGAGCGGACCGAGCGCACGCGGTGCGATGCCTTTACGGTCGCCACCGAGCCGGCGCGTCTCGTCGATCGGCGGCAGCTCCGGCCCCACGCGGGCGAGGTAGATGCGCGTGGCCTGCTGCACCTGCTTGATGTACTCCAGCGCCTTGTACGCGAACGGCAGCGCCTGGTCCGGATGGCCCTGGCGCAGGTGCAGTTCCGACTGCCACATCTGGTCCAGCGCCTTCTTCAGCGTGGCGCGTGTTTCGGGGTCGAGCAGCGTCGCGGCCTCGGCGTGGTCGTGCGTGTGGCCGTAGGCTTCCAGCACGTCGGCTTCGCGCCCGAAGCCGGCGCCGGTCGCGCTGGTGGCGTCGCCATGGCCATGCCCGTCGTCCGCCTGCACCACTTCGCCAGCGTGGTCGTGGCCGTCGTCGTCCGCGTGGCCGTCGTCCGCGTCGTTGGTCGGCGGCGGTTGCGGCTCGCCTTCGGCTTCCTCGCCGAGGAACTGGCCGTAGCGCAGGCGCAGGATGCGCTGGTCCACGCCGATGGCGTCGGAACGCGTGACAAATGTGTCCGCTGCCAGACTGCGCTTCTGCTTCTGCAACGCTTCGGCGTCGATGATGATCTGGCGCTGGCTGCGGAAGTACGCAGGCATCACCTTCTTCACCAGGCCCTCCAACCCGGTGCTTTCCTGGCCCAGGTCCGCTGGCCAGCGCAGGATCAGGCCGGGACTCTGCGCGCGTTGCGGCGATGGCGAGCGCGTGTCCTGCACGGTTAGCTGCGCGATGAGGTCGTCGCCTACCGCCATGCCGAGCGCTTTCAGGTCGAGCGCGGCGCTGAAGCGGCGTGCCGTCGCCGGGCCGCTGCCGCGCAGCGTCATCACCTGTTCCTTGAACGCGATGTTCTCGCCGCTGCCCTGCGCCAGCGTCAGCTTCAGCGTCGCGGTCGGCGCGATGCCGTAGTCGTCGCGCGCTTCGAACGACAGCGGCCATCGCGCCTGTCCGACCGTCACCAGGCTCAGTCCACGGTCAGGTGCCAGCACCTTCACTTCCGGCGCGCGGTCGGGGATCGCATCCAGCCGGCGCAGCTTCGTCGGCGGCTGGCCTTCGGTGCCCGCAGCGACCACGCGGTACAGCGTGGATTTCGCCAGCACGTGCGTCGCGGTCCAGGTATCGCCGGCGCGCTTCAGCGCAATGCGCTGGCCATCGTGGAAGACCAGTGCTGCCGCCGCCGGTTGCGGCTCGAAGCGCAGCGTCCAGGTCAGCCGCGAGCCGACCGGCGCCTTGGCATCCAGTGTGGCTTCGGCGTGCGCCGCTAGACCGGTGTAGGTGGGCGGCGCGACGTGCAGGCGCTGTGCGATGAGATGCGGAATGCCGGGGACGGCGGGCACCGGCTCGTCCGAGGGTGCGAGCGTGACGGTGTCATGCGTTCCTGAAGGCCACAGCATCGCCGCCGCGATCACGATGACAGCGGCGATCCACAGCGCGGCGATACGCGCCCATGGCCACGGCGTGCGCAGGTCCGGTGCGGGCCTAGTGCGCAGACGTTCGCGCACGCGCGCCTGCTGCAGCTGCTGCAACGGCGACAGCGAGGCGGGTGGCGTCAGCAGCAGGTCGGCGCTGTCGTCGAGATCCGTGCGGCGGGCATCCAGTTGCCGCACCAGCCATGGCGTGTCGAACGTGCGCGTTCGTTGCCAGGCGAGGAGCGCGAGCAGGGCGATGCCGACGAGTGCCACCGCAACCGCGGCGCCAGGCGACGTCATGCGCCACAGGACGGCGCCGACCGCGACCGGGATCGCCGCACCCAGCAGCAGCTGGCCGAGCAGCGCATGCCGGCGGACCTGCAAGAGACGGTCAGTCGCCGGCAACGTCATGGCGCCACGCTCCGCGTGCGGCGCGTGGCCATCCACCGCTCTACCAGCACCAGCAGCGCGATCAACAGCGCCAGCCACGGTTGCAGATCGCGCGGTGCGACCGGATACGTCGCGCCGCCGGTGATCGGTGCGTAATCGGTCGCCATCACGCGGCCTGGCGCCACCGATGGCGCATCGAACAAGGCACGCAGCTGCTGCGGGAAGTCGGCTTCGACCAGCGCCGGCATCGCGTCCGGCCGCAGTGGCCGGGTGAAGCGCAGTACGCGGCCCTTGCCGAGCATCGCCGATTCGACCATTGCCACACCGTCGGCATCACGCCACGGTGTCGCGTCGGCGGCGAAACCGTCGAGCGTACTGTCGTTCGCCAGCAGTGCCGTGCCGCCGGACGCGATCCACTGCACGACCGGCGCGGGCAGCGGTCCCGGGACCAGCCACACCAGCGGACGCGTGATCGCCGGTAGTGCTTCATCCTGCGCGCCGACCTGCAGCGACGATGGCGTGGCGGCATTCGATTGCCACGCATGTGTGGCGGCACGCAGGTAGCGCAGCCCGGTGTCGTTGCCTGCCGCATGACGCACGGTCAGCGATGGGGGCTGCAAAGACGGTGCGGGCGCGGAAGGCATCGCGCCATCGACCACCGTCCACGTCACCGTGCGCGACAGCACCGGCCGCTCCGCGTCGGCGCCCTGCAGCGTCGCCGGTACGACGACGGTCAGCGGCGCGCCAGCCGGCAGTTCGGCATCCAGCTGGCGCAACAGGCTGCCGATCGCGGGTGTTCCCTCAGGCGCGGTTTCATCCAGCGATGGAAACCCGGATGCCAGCCAGTGCAGGCGTGCTTTCGAATTCCCGGCTTGTCCGCGCACGGCGGCTGCATCCACGCCCGGCACGACGACAACGCGGGGACCCGTGTCGTCCATGCCCGACAGCACCGGTTTCGCGAGCCACAGCGCCAACAGCGCGAGCAGCAGCAGACGCAGCAGCAACAACGGCCATTCGTCGAAGCGGATGCGGTGGCGCGGCTTCGGCTTCTGCCGCAGCCAGCGCAGCGCAGCGAAGTCGGTCGGCGTCTGTTCGTGCCGGCGTGCCAGGTGCAGCAGCAACGGCAGCAGCAATGCCGCGAGCGCGGCGAGTCCGGCAGGCAGCAGCAGGGCCAGGCTCATGCGTACTCCGCCGCGTCGCGCGCGCCGAACAACCGCCGCAACGGCAGGTCCAGCGGCTGGTCGGTGTAGTAGCGCGCATGGCGGATGCCGCTGGCGTCGAGTCGCGCATCCAGCAGGCGCTGTGCCTCGGCGAAGCGCTGCAGATAGTCATTGCGCAGCGCGGCGGCATCGCCCAGCAGTTCCTCGCCGGTTTCCGGATCGCGGAAGCGGTGGCCGCCGGTGAACGGGAAGTCGCGTTCCTCCGCGGTCAGCAGCTGGATCGCCAGCACCTCGCGGCGCGCGGCGGCCAGTCGCTCGATCAGCGCGACCATCGCGTCATCGAACCCGTCGCTCAGCGTCATCACCAGATCGCCGGCGCCGATGCGCTCCCACACAGGAGCAAGTTTCTCGACCGCCGGAAACGTACCGCCCGCCGCGAGCCCATGCAGCGCCAGCAGCAACTGGTCGCGCTGGCGCGCGCCGTTGCCTGGCGAGACGAGGCGAACGCCGTCGCCGTGCAGCACCAGCAGACCGAAGCGGTCACCCTGGCGCAGGGCCAGTTCGGCAATGCAGGCGGTCAGCCGGCGTGCGGCATCGAAACGCGTGCCGCGTTCGCCGTCGCACTGCGTCATCGACGCGGTGGCGTCCAGCACGATCCACACCGTCAGCGGACTCTCGCGCTCGGCTTCACGCACGAAGAAGCGATCCGAGCGCGCGTACAGCTTCCAGTCGATCTGGCGCAGTTCGTCGCCCGGCTCATAGGCGCGGTACTGCGCGAACTCCAGCCCGGCACCACGGCTGCGGCTGTGGTGCACGCCGATCCCCTGCGCGCCGATGGCACGGCGCGCGGTCAGCCGCAGGTCCTTCAACCGGCTGCGGACGTCGGCGGGGATCAGGTCGTGCGCCACGGTGCGTCGATCAGGCGGCGAGCGGCACGCCGCGCAGCAGCGCGGCGATCACGTCGTCGGCGCTGACCTGTTCGGCCTCGGCGGCGAACGACAGCAGCAGGCGATGGCGCATCACCGGCTTGGCCAGCGCCATGATGTCCTCGCGCGTCGCGGCCAGACGGCCGTGCAGCAGCGCACGCGCCTTCGCCGCCAGCACCAGCGACTGGCCGGCGCGCGGGCCCGCGCCCCAGCGCACGTACTTGCGGATCTCGTCCGGCACGCCGTCGCCGGGGCGGCTGGCACGCACCAGCCTGGTGATCCAGCGCAGCAGGTCCTCGCTGACATGCACGTCGCGCACATGCTTCTGCAGCACCAGTACGGCCTCGCCTTCCATCACCCGCGGCACCGCGCCGCCCGCGCGACCGGTGGTCTGCGCCAGGATGTCGTGTTCCTCCTGTTCGGTCGGATAGTCCACGCGGATGTGCAGCAGGAAGCGGTCCAGCTGCGCTTCCGGCAACGGGTACGTGCCGGCCTGCTCGAGCGGATTCTGCGTGGCCAGCACGAAGAACGGCGAGGGCAGCGCATGCGTGGTGCCGGCGTAGCTGACCGTGCGCTCCTGCATCGCTTCCAGCAGCGCGGCCTGCGTCTTCGGCGGCGTACGGTTCAGTTCGTCGGCGAGCAGCAGGTTGGTGAAGATGGGACCGGGCTGGAAGCGGAAATGGCGATGGCCGGTGCCATGGTCTTCTTCCAGCAGCTCGGTGCCGAGGATGTCGCTCGGCATCAGGTCCGGGGTGAACTGCACGCGGCGGAACTGCAGGTGCAGCGCTTCGCCCAGCGAGCGCACCAGCAGCGTCTTGCCGAGGCCGGGCACGCCTTCGAGCAGGCAGTGGCCACCGGCGAGCAGGCCGATCAGCAGCTGCTCCACCACGTCCTGCTGGCCGACGATGGCCTGGCCGATGGCGGCGCGGAGTTCGCCCAGCTTGGCGAGTTGCTGCTGGAGGTCGGATTCGGTGAGAGATGTGGTCATGGGGTCTCCTTGCGGATTTCAGGTCGGGCGACGGCGAAGAACCCCGGAGCAATCCCGTGGCCAACGTCATCCGCGGACGACGTCATCCCAGCGAACGCTGGGATCCATCTTGATTCTGTCTTTGCGGTCACTCGTTGCTTGCGCATCATGGGGCGCCCGGCGCGAAGATCACCATGGGTCCCAGCATTCGCTGGGACGACGTGGGAGGGAGGAAGATGCGTGCAGGCGGTCATGTCGTCAGCGCATAGATCACGAGGTTGACGCCGAACTTCGTGTTGTCTTCGGCCAGGAAGCGCTTGTTGCGCCAGTCGTAGTCCCACTCGCAGCCGTAGTCCTTGTTGCTGTAGAGCACGCCGAGGCGGCCGTTGATCTCGATGCCCTGCAGGTAATCGTGGACCAGGTCGTCGCCCCAGCCGTTGAGTTCGAAGCTGGTGGCGGGCGGGCCATCGAACTTGAAGAACGAGGAATAGATGGCATGCGTGTTCGGCAGCTTCTTCATCGCCTTGGCGCCGAAGATCGCCGCCATCTGCGCTTCGAACGACTTGGCGAACAGGCCGTCGATGTCGTGGTTGCAGTCGTCGACGAAGACGAAGCCGCCGTTGCGCACGTAGCGCTCGAAGTTGCGCTTCTCCGCCGGATTGAAGTCCACCAGCTTGTGCCCGGCCAGGTAGCAGAACGGCGCGGCCAGCATGCGCGGGTCGGACAGCGCCAGCACCTGCTCTTTCGGGTCCACGCGCAGGCTGGTGTAGTCGATCAGCGAGGTGATCAGGTTGGACGGCATGCGCGCATCCACGTCCCAGTCGCCGGAGTCGTACTTCAGGCGGGTGAAGCGGAAGTCGTAATTGCCCGCCGCATAAGCACCGCGCGCCGCGCCCGACAGCAGCGCGCCGGCCAGGCCTGCGCCGAACAGCCTCAGGAACTCGCTGCGCGTCATCCCCACGGTGAACCGCCCCTTCCCCCGCAAGCGGGGGAAGGCTGGGATGGGGGCGAGGGCGAAAGGGGTTTCATCGAAAGGCGTGGAGAGAAAGAGCGGGCTTCGGTGCGATCCAGCTGCAGACCGCGTGCGACTTCGTCAGGCCCCCACCCCAACCCGTCCGGCCCGGCGCAGCACGCCGGGCGTTCGGTTCGCCCGCGCGGCATGCCGCGCTAGCGGGCGACCCTCACCCCCCGCAGGCAGGGGAGGGAGCAGATCGCGTGCGCTTACACCGCGTCCGACAACGACGTGAAGGTGAAGTCGCGCAGCTTCATCGGGGGGATCATCATCACGAAGCTGGACTCGTCACCGGCGACACGCACCGGCTTGCCCAGCTCCTCGATGTTGTTGAGCATGATCACCGGCGATTCGTTGAAGCGGAAGTTCTTCACCGGATGCTTGATCTGGCCGTTCTCGATGTAGAAGGTGCCGTCGCGGGTCAGGCCGGTCAGCAGCACGGTCTGCGGGTCGACCATGCGGATGTACCACGTGCGCGTGACCAGGATGCCCTTCTGCGTGCCGGCCACGAGTTCGGCGGTGGACTTGGTGCCGCCGGCGAACAGCAGGTTGCCCGGCGAACCGGTCGCGCGCTTGCCCTGCTTCTGCGCCCAGAAGCGCGAGTACTCCAGGTTGACCACCTTGCCGTTCTCGACGATCGGCATCTTCTCGCGCGGCAGGCCTTCGTTGTCCCATGGCATCACTTCGGCGCCGGGGTGCCACGGGTCGGCGCTGATGTTCACGCGCGGGTCGTAGACCTGTTCGCCCAGCTTGTTGCCGCCGCCCTTCTTGGACAGGAAGCTGCGGCCTTCGTCGGCCTGGCGCGCGTCGAAGAAGTTCATCATGAAGGAGATCAGGCCGGCGGCCGCGGCCGGTTCCAGGATGACCGTGTACTTGCCCGGTTCCAGCGCCTTGGCTTCGGCCGACTCGCTGGCCTTGCGCATCGCGGTGCGGATGTCGCTGTCGGCCTTGAACGCGCTGGCATCCTTCAGGTTGCGGCCGACCCAGCCGGAACCGCGGCCGTCTTCGGTGCGCACCGTGCAGGTGTAGTTGAACGCCGTGGCCTTCTGGTAGCCGAAGTTGCCCTTGCTGTTGGCGAACGCGACGAAGCTCTGGCCGTCTTCCAGGAAGCCGGCGGCGATCAGCTTCTCGGCCTTGCACGGGCCGATCGAATCGGCGGCGACCTGCGCGCGGAATTCCGGCGTGATGGCGGCGGTGGATTCGCTGAAGGTCGGCGAGGGCTTGTAGGTCTGCTTCTCGACGGCCGGCATGAATTCGGGATTCTCCGGCGCCAGGCGGGCGAGGTCTTCGGCGCGGCGGACCACGCGTTCCAGTGCGGCGTCGTCGAACTCGTTGATCGTCGCCACGCCGGTGCGCTTGCCGAACGCCACCTGCACGGCGAGGTCGGTGTTGCTGACGATGCCGCTGGTGGACACGTTGTTCAGCGCGAACCGGATGTTGCCGTCGATCGAGCCGCTGAGGGACGCGGTGCACTCATCGGCCTTGGACAGCGCGAGGACCTTGTCCAGGATGGCCTTGGCCTGCGCTTCGGTGAGGATGCTCATGTTCTGGTGATCTCCTTAAGCGCCGGTCAGCCGAGCGAGCGGGCGGTGTTGATGACGTTGATGCCGTTGAAGCGCGCGGTGGACGACCCGTGCGAGACCGCGGACACCTGGCCGGGCTGGCCCTTGCCGTCGAAGAACGAGCCGCCCAGGCGGTAGTCGCTCTCGTCGCAGACGGCGGTGCAGGCGTTCCAGAATTCCGGCGTGCGGATCTGGTACGCCACGTCCTCGATCTGCTGGGTGATCTTGCCGTTCTTGATCTCGTAGAACAGCTGGCCGCCGAACTGCGCGTTGTAGCGCTGCTGATCGATCGAGAACGAACCGTCGCCGATGATGTAGATGCCGTTCTCGACGTCCTTGACCATGTCGGCCACCGACAGCTTGGTCTTGCCCGCCGCCAGCGACACGTTGGCCATGCGCTGGAACTGCACGCTGCTCCACGAATCGGCGTAGCAGCAGCCGTCGGACTCGGTCTTGCCCAGGATGTGGGCCTGGTCGCGGATGGTCTGGTAGTCGACCAGCTTGCCGGCGCTCACCAGGTCCCAGCGCTTGGTCTTCACGCCTTCGTCGTCGTAACCGACCGCGCCCAGGCTGCCGGGTTGCGTCTTGTCGGCGAACAGGTTGACCTGCTCGCTGCCGTACTGGAAGCGCGCCTCGCGCTTGTCCAGCGTGGCGAAGCTGGTGCCGGCGTAGTTGGCTTCGTAGCCGAGCACGCGGTCCAGTTCAAGCGGATGGCCGACCGACTCGTGGATGGTCAGCCAGGTGTGCGAGGGATCCAGCACCAGGTCGTACTTGCCGGGCTTCACCGACGGCGCGGCCAGCTTGGCGCGTGCCTGCCTGGCGGACGCAATGGCGTCCTCCTTCATGTCGTACGACAGGCCGTAGTTGATGACGCCGTTCGGCGTGGTGTACTTCTGCGACGCGTCGCCGTCCAGATACTCATAGCCCATGCCGACCGGCGAGGACAGGCCGTCGCGTGTGCGGAACTTGCCACTGGCCTTGTCGATGGCGGTGACCGTCATCGGCACCCAGAGGCGGTGCACGTCCTGGTCGATGAAGGAGCCGTCGGTGCTGGCGAAATACTTCTGCTCGTTGACCACGAACATCATCGAGTTGACGAAGTCGGCACCGGCGTTGATCGCGGCGGCGTTGACGCCCAGCAGCAGGTCGACCTTGTCCTTGATCGGGACTTCCATTGCGTTCTTCTTGATCGGCGTCTTCCACGACACCTCGCCGAAGCCCGGCGCCTTGGCCAGCTGCACCGGCGCGGTCTGGGTCTTGCTGTTGGCGGTGGCGATGGCGGCGGCCTGGCGCGCGGCGGCGGCCACGCCCTCGGCGGTCAGCGTGTTGGTGGCGGCGAAGCCCCAGGCCCCGTTGGCGATCACGCGGATGCCGGCGCCGGTGGACTCGGTATTCACCACGTTCTGCACCTTGTCCTCGCGGGTGATCACGAACTGGCGCAGGTAGCGGCCGATGCGCACGTCGCAGTAGGTGGCGCCGGCCTGCTTGGCGGCGGCCAGCGCGGCGTCGGCCAGGCGCTTCTTGAACGCGACGTCGAGGGTGGACTGGAGTTGCTCGGCGGCGATCGCCTTGCCGAAGTAGGACGGCACCATCAGGCCGCCCACGGTCAGGCCGGTCAGGGCCAGGAAGTCACGACGTTGCAAGGCTGTTCTCCAACGTTGGGCCTGCGCGGGGGCAGGCGGGGGCTGCGACGGACGCGTTTTGCCCGCACCGTGTCCACGGCGAGGGTAGTCGCGGATTCTTGCGCCGGGGTGGAGACAGCGTCAAATGACTTTCGGCATAGACGGACGAACATCATGCCTGCGGCTACCACGACATCCAATCCCGTCATCCCAGCGCACGCTGGGATCCATTGGCTTTTGAGCCTGTGCCAGAGAGCGTGCGAAGAGCAAAGTGGGTCCCAGCGTACGCTGGGACGACGGTCGATGGTCTATCCCAGGCTGCGCGCCGTGTTGATGATGTTGATCCCATTGAACCGCGTCGTCGCCGAGCCGTGCGAGACCGCCGACACCTGGCTGGGCTGGCCCTTGCCGTCGAAGAACGAGCCACCCAGGCGGAAGTCGCGCGCGTCGCAGATCGCGGTACAGGCGTTCCAGAACTCCGGCGTGCGGATCTGGTAGGCCGCGTCCTCGAGCTGGCGGGTCACCTGTCCGTTCCTGATCTCGAAATACAGCTGGCCGCCGAACTGCGCGTTGTAGCGCTGCTGGTCGATGGAATACGAGCCGCGGCCGTGGATGTAGATGCCGTTCTCCACGTCCTTGACCATCTCCGCCACGGTGAGCGGTGTCTTGCCCGGTGCCAGCGACACGTTGGCCATGCGCTGGAACTGCACGCTGCTCCACGAATCGGCGTAGCTGCAGCCGTGCGAGGCGTCTTCGCCGAGGATGTGGACCTCGTCGCGGGTGGCCTGGTAGTTGACCAGCACGCCATCCTTCACCAGGTCCCAGCGCCGCGTCTTCACGCCTTCGTCGTCGTAACCGACGGCGCCGAGGCTGCGTGGCTCGGTCTTGTCGGCGGTGAAGTTGACGATCGGGCTGCCCCACTGGAAGCGCTGCTCGCGCTTGTCCAGCGTGGCGAAGCTGGTGCCGGCGTAATTGGCTTCGTAGCCGAGTACGCGGTCAAGTTCCAGCGGATGGCCGACGTTCTCGTGGATGGTCAGGAACAGGTTGGACGGGTCCAGCACCAGGTCGTACTTGCCGGGCTTCACCGACGGCGCAGTCAGCTTGGCGCGGGCCTGTTTCGCCGCCGCCACGATGTCCTCGCGCAGGTCGTAGGAGGCGCCGTACGCCACCACCCCGCCCGGCAGTGCGATCTTGTCGGCCGGATTCGCGTCCAGGTATTCGTAGCCCATGCCCATCGGCGCGGACAGGCCGTCGCGCGTCTTGAACTTGCCCGTCGCCTTGTCCACCACGGTCACCGTGAAGGGCACCCAGATGCGGTGCACGTCCTGGTCGATGAAAGAGCCGTCGGTGCTGGCGAAATACTTCTGCTCGTTGATGACGAACATGCGCGAGGCCGCGAAGCTGGCGCCGGCTGCCAGCGCGGTGGCGTTGGCGCCGAGCAGCAGGTCCACCTTCTCCTTCACCGGTACCGCCATCGCGTTCTTGACGATCGGCGTCTTCCACGCCACCTCGCCCACGCCCGTCAGCGGCGCCAGCTGGACCGGCTTGCCCTGGATGCGCGCGTTGGCGAGGGCAATGGCGACCGCCTGACGCGCCGCGGTCGCCACGCCATCGGGGGTCTGGTCGTTGGTCGCGGCGAACCCCCACGCGCCCTGCGCGATCACGCGCACGCCGATGCCCGACGACTCGGTGTTCACCACGTTCTGCACCTTGTCCTCGCGGGTGATCAGCGACTGCCGCAGGTAGCGGCCGATGCGCACGTCGCAGTAGGTCGCGCCCGCCGCTGTCGCCGCTGCCAGCACCGCATCGGCCAGGCGCCTCTTCTTCGCTACGTCGCCGGGTTCCAGCAGCGCTTCTGCGGCGATGACGCGCGTACCGGGCAGCGCGAGGCCCGCGAGAGTGAGGCCGCCGAAGGCGAGGAAGTCGCGTCGTTGCATGTCGGGATCCGGAAGCGAAAGCCAACGGACTGTCGTCGGCACGCCCCGCAACGTCAAGTGACCGACGTCATGCGAGGGTGACGTGGTGCACAATGCGCCTCATCCCGCACAGGAATCGGCCCGCATGAAATCCCGTCAGGTCGCCCGGCCCGAAAACGACGACGAACAGCCGCGACTGGCGGTGCTGATCGATGCCGACAACGCGCAACCCGCCGTCATCGAAGGCCTGCTGGCGGAAACCGCCAAGTACGGCGTCGCCAGCGTCAAGCGCATCTACGGCGACTTCACCAGCACGCGCATGACGCAGTGGAAGCAGGCGCTGCTGAAGCACTCGATCAATCCGGTGCAGCAGTTCGCCTACACCAGCGGCAAGAACGCCACCGACAGTTCGCTGATCATCGACGCGATGGACCTGATGTACACGCGCCGGTTCGACGGCTTCTGTCTCGTCTCCAGCGACAGCGATTTCACCCGCCTGGCCCAGCGCCTGCGCGAGGAAGGCCTGACCGTCTACGGCTTCGGCGAGCGCAAGACGCCGGACGCCTTCGTGCAGGCCTGCGACAAGTTCATCTATGTCGAGGTGCTGCGCAGCGAAGTGCCTGCATCGCCGCCGCCCACCGCGACTGCGCCGGCAAAGAAGACGGCCAGGCCGGCGGCGAAGAAGCCGGCCGTACAGGCCGAGCCCAGTGCTGCGCCGGCAGTCGAACAAGGCAAGCCCGAGCCGTTGCCGCTGCGATTGATCCGCCAGGCCATCGAGGACGCGAGTGATGACCAGGGCTGGGCCTTCCTCGGCAGCGTCGGCAGCTACCTCAACAAGGTGCGTCCCGATTTCGACACCCGCCTGTACGGCCACAAGAAGCTCAGCGACCTGCTGAAGGCGCACCCCCGCCATTTCGCCGTCGAAGAGCGTGGCGGCGACAACGGCGTGAAGCGCATCTATGTGCGTTCGGCGTAGCGTGCGCCGCGCGCACGGCCTCATGATGCTTCCGACAACGCCTGGTCGTGCGCATGGCGCACGCTACGCCTCGTGACCAAACCATTCGCGCCGTCGTGCGAACGCAACCAGGGGCCGATCCTGGAGGTGTTGCTGCGCCACCTTGGCGGCACCCGCCGCGTGCTCGAAATCGGCAGCGGTACCGGGCAGCATGCGATGCACTTTGCGGCGGCGATGCCGTGGCTGGTCTGGCAGAGCAGTGATCGCGCGGACAACCTGCCGGGCATCGCGGCGTGGCTGGACGACGCGGCCCTGCCGAACACGCCGCCTGCCATCGAACTGGATGTCGATGCACCGTGGCCTGACACGACATTCGATGCCGTCTTCACCGCCAACAGCCTGCACATCATGGGGTGGCCGCAGGTCGAAGCCTTCTTTGCCGGCGTCGGTGCGGTGCTGGAGGTCGGCGGCCTGCTGGTGGTCTACGGCCCCTTCAACTACAACGGCGACTTCACCAGCGACAGCAACCGCGCCTTCGAGCAATGGCTGAAGGATCGCGATCCCGCATCGGGCATCCGTGACTTCGAAGCCATCGACACGCTGGCACGCGGCATCGGCCTGGTGCTGATCGAAGACAACGCCATGCCCGCCAACAACCGCTGCCTGGCCTGGCAGCGTAGCGTGCGCCATGCGCACGACCTGGAGCTGTCGGAAGGATCATGAGGTCGTGCGCGCAGCGCACGCTACGGGAATCCAGCACAACCGGAAGCCCATGCAGGAGCGACGTGAGTCGAGACCGCAGATCGAGAGCGCTGATTCGATACAGGTCGCACGTGATCTGGCAGCGTAGCGTGCGCCATGCGCACGACCTGGAGTTGTCGGAAGCATCATGAGGTCGTGCGCGCGGCGCACGCTACGGGAATCCAGCACAACCGGAAGCCCATGCGGGAGCGACGTGAGTCGCGACCGCGGATCGAGAGCGTTGATTCGATACAGGTCGCACGTGATCTGGCAGCGTAGCGTGCGCCATGCGCACGACCTGGAGCTGCCGGAAGGATCATGAGGTCGTGCGCGCGGCGCACGCTACGCAAAGAAAACCCCGCCGGAGCGGGGTTTCCTGTTTATGCGGCCTGCACGATATGCAGTGACTTCGGGTTGCGCCACAGGCCGAGCAGTTCCGCCTCGCGCGCCTTGGCGGCGTGCTGGTGTTTTTCCTTGACGTGGCCGTAGCCGCGGATGTGTTCGGGGATGCTGGCGATCTCCACCGCCAGGCACAGCCTGTCGCCGTCCAGCGACGCCAGCAGCTCGTCCACCGTCCTGCCGTAGTCGGCGATCAGCTGGCGCTCGCCTTTGCGTTCGTCGGTGTAGCCGAACACATCGAACGTGCCGCCGCGCAGGAAGCGCAGCTTCGCCAGCATGCCGAACGCCTTGAACATCCACGGCCCGTATTCCTTCTTCATCAGGCGGCCGTGCGCGTCCTTCTTGGCGAACAGCGGCGGTGCCAGATGGAAGTGCACCTCGTAGTCGCCGTCGAACTGCTGCTGCAGGCGGCGCTGGAAGTCGCCGCTGGTGTACAGGCGCGCGACTTCGTACTCGTCCTTGTACGCCATCAGCTTGAAGCAATAGCGGGCCACGGCTTCGGTCAGGGCGGTCGAACCGGGTGCCTTGATGTTCTCCGCGGCGCGCACCTTCGCCACCAGGTCGGTGTAGCGACGCGCGTAGTCGGCGTCCTGGTACTCGGTGAGGAAAGCCGTACGGCGCGTGATCAGTTCGTCCAGCGAGCGCGACAGGCGCAGGTCGTCCAGCGGCAGGAACGCGACGGTGTCGCCACCGCCGCCGGCGCCTTCCGGCAGGCCGCGCAGTTCGCTTTCGTTGCCCGGATTGCGTGGCGCCGCATTCGCGCCCCACTCGGTGCTTTCCCATTCGCCCGGTGGCAGGATCTGCAGCGTGCCCGGCGTGCGCTCGCTTTCGGTCTGCGCGTTGTGGATCAGGCCGGCGGCTTCCTGCACCGCCAGCGGATTGACCACGGCCAGGCGACCCCAGGCGAACGCGGTCTTGTTCATCTCGATGGCGGCGCCATTGAGTTCGACCGCACGCATGATCGCGTCGTACGAAATCGGCACCAGACCCTGCTGCCAGGCGTAGCCCAGCATGAAGAGGTTGCTGCCGATCGCGTCGCCGATCAGCGCGGTCGCGATCTGCGTGGCATCGACCAGCATCGGTTCACGGCCGCCGAGGGCGACCTTGACGCCTGCCACGATGTCGGTGGCCGGGAACTGCATGTCCGGATGCGTGGTGAACGTGCCCGGCATCGCCTCGTAGGTGTTCAGCACCACTTGCGAGCGCTCGCCGCGCACCTTCGACAGCACCCAGTAGTCGTTGACCACCACCATGTCGCAGCCCAGCACCAGGTCGGCTTCGCCGGCGGCGATGCGCACGGCGTGGATGTCTTCCGGCGTGCGCGCGATGCGGATGTGCGTGGTCACCGCGCCGCCCTTCTGCGCCAGACCGGTCTGGTCGAGCACGCTGGCGCCCTTGCCTTCCAGGTGGCCGGCCATGCCGAGCAGCGCACCGATGGTCACCACGCCGGTGCCGCCGACGCCGGTGATCAGGATGTTCCAGGGCTGGCCGAGGTCCGACTTGAATGCCGGCGCCGGCAGCGATGCGAGCAGGTCCGCGGCATTGGCCTTCTTGCCCTTGCGCGGCGTGCCGCCGTGCACGGTGACGAAGCTGGGGCAGAAGCCGTCGACGCAGCGGAAATCCTTGTTGCAGTTCGACTGGTCGATCTCGCGCTTGCGGCCGAACTCGGTCTCCTTCGGCAGCACCGACACGCAGAAGCTCTTCACGCCGCAGTCGCCGCAGCCTTCGCAGACCAGCGTGTTGACCATCGTGCGCTTGGCCGGATCCGGCAACTTGCCGCGCTTGCGGCGGCGGCGCTTCTCGGTGGCGCAGACCTGGTCGTAGATCAGGATGGAGACGCCCTTCACCTCGCGCAGGCGGCGCTGTACGTCGTCCAGCTCCTTGCGGTCGAAGAACTCCACGCCGCTCGGGAACAGTTCGCGCTTGCTCCACTTGCGCACGTCGTCGCTGACCACGGCGATCGTGTCCACGCCCTCGGAGCGCATCATGTGCGCGATCTGCGGCACCGACAGCGTGCCGTCCACCGGCTGGCCGCCGGTCATCGCCACCGCGTCGTTGTAGAGGATCTTGTAGGTGATGTTCACCCCGGTGGCGACCGACTGGCGCACGGCGAGCGAACCGGAGTGGAAGAACGTACCGTCGCCCAGGTTCTGGAAGACGTGCTCGGTTTCGGTGAACGGCGCCTGCCCCGACCACGTCACGCCTTCGCCGCCCATGTGGGTGAAGGTGTCGGTGTCGCGGTCCATCCACGTCACCATGTAGTGGCAGCCGATGCCGCCGAGCGCGCGCGAGCCTTCCGGCACCACCGTCGAGGTGTTGTGCGGGCAGCCGCTGCAGTAGTGCGGCACGCGGGGGAAATTGGCGCGCGGCAGCGCCATCTCGGCTTCCTTCTCTTCCATCCAGCGCAGGCGCTGCTCGATGGACTCGGTCGTGAAGAAACGCTGGATGCGCTTGCCGATCACGCCGGCGATGGTGGCCGGGGTCAGCTCGCCGGTGGACGGCAGGATCCACTCGCCGCCCTCGTCGTACTTGCCGACGATGGACGGGCGCGTGCCCGTGCTGGCCGGCCAGTTGTAGAAGTATTCCTTCATCTGCCGCTCGATGAAGGCGCGCTTCTCCTCGACCACCACGATGTCTTCCAGCCCCTTGGCGAACTCGGTGATGCCCACCGGTTCCAGCGGCCAGGTCATGCCGACCTTGTAGACGCGGATGCCGATGTCGGCGCAGGCCTGTTCGTCCAGGCCCAGGTATTCCAGCGCCTGCAGCACGTCCAGGTAGCTCTTGCCGGTGGTGACGATGCCGAGCCGCGCGCGCGGCGAGTCCAGCACGATGCGGTCCACCTTGTTCGCCCGCGCGAACGCCTGCGCCGCGGCGACCGCGTACTTGTGCAGGCGCATCTCCTGGTCCAGCGGCGGATTGGGCCAACGGATGTTGAGCCCGCCGGCCGGCATGGCGAAGTCTTCCGGCATCACGATCTGCCGCGCGAACGGATCCACCTGCACCGATGCCGACGATTCCACCGTCTCGGCGATGGTCTTGAAGCCGATCCAGCGGCCGGTGTAGCGGCTCATCGCCCAGCCCACCAGGCCCAGGTCGAGGATGTCCTGCACGCCGGCCGGGTTCAGCACCGGCATCATCGCGCTGACGAACTCGTCTTCCGAGCCGTGCGGCAGCGTCGAGCTGCGGCAGTTGTGGTCGTCCGCCGCCAGCGCCAGCACGCCACCGAACTTCGAGGTGCCGGCGGCGTTGCCGTGCTTGAACACGTCGCCGCAGCGGTCCACGCCGGGACCCTTGCCGTACCACATGGAATACACGCCATCGACCTTGGCGCCGGGGAACAGGTTGGTCTGCTGCGTGCCCCATACCATCGTCGCGCCCAGATCCTCGTTGAGGCCGGGCGTGAACTTCACTGCCGCCGCTTCCAGGTGCTTGCGTGCGCGCCACAGCTCCAGGTCGAAGCCGCCGAGCGGCGAGCCGCGGTAGCCGCTGATGAAACCGGCCGTATTCAGGCCCGCCGCCTGGTCGCGCAGCCGCTGCATCAGCGGCAGCCGGACGAGTGCCTGCACGCCGCTCAGGTAGATGCGTCCGTCGGTGCGCGTGTACTTGTGTTCCAGCGTGTAATCGCTGTCGATCACGCCGATCTGCGGCATGTTGGCGGACGAGGGCGAGGTGAGTTCGGCGGTGCTGGTCATGGCGGGCCCGTGAAAGCGGCTGGCGTGGCCCGAAAACCCCTCGGGCGTGAAGGCGCGCATTGTAACAGCGCCTTTTTCTGTGACGTGCATCACTGCGTCGTTGTGCGTTGCAGCGGTTAGGATGCCGCGGGGGGCTGTTGCAGTCCGGGGGAAATACGTGAAAGCAGGCAAGTGCACACTGCTGGCCATCGTGCTGGCATCGGCGGTCTTTTCCGCGCAGGCACAGATGGTGCCGAAACCGAAAGAGTTCTACTTCGACGACGACCGTGCAGCGGTGCCCGTGGTTGCCGTCACCGGCGCGGAAGGCGATGCGTTGGTCGACCAGTTGGTGAAAGCGCGCGAACGCGGCAGGAAGACGGTCGAGGCCACGGCGCAGCTGGCGCATATCGCCACCAACGATGGCCGCAAGGACCTGGGTGTCCAGCTGTACCAGCAGGCGCTTGGCAGCACGCAGTCGGGCGGCAGCCTGTGGCGTTCGATCAGCTGGAACTACGGGTGGGATCTCTATCGCCTGGGCGAACACCAGGCTGCATTGCAGCAGTGGGTGCCCCTGGTCAGTGCCGTAGGTGGCGCCTCGTGGGTGCCGCCGACGTTCGCGCTGGCCTTGTGGAAGCTCGGCCGCAAGGAGGAAGCCGTGCAATGGTTCGGCGCAGCCGTGCGCACCGAACCGCTGCTGTGGACCGATGCGCGCAACTACGCGACGCTGTTGCCCGGTTGGCGACAGGAAGACCGCGACACGCTGGCCGAAGTGCTGGGTGCCTGGCAGGCCAGTCCGCCGACCTGGCCGTAACGCGTAAGATCGGCGGATGAAGGCGCGCACCGTGCGCCATCCTCCGTCCACGATGCGTACCCTTGCTTCGCTGTGCCTGGCGACGGCGCTGACCGCCGCCGCCGGTATTCCCGCTTCCGCCGCCGACCGCATCACCGGTCGCGCCTTCGCCACCCGTTCGGACGTCATCGCGCCGCATGCGATGGCGGCCACCTCGCACCCGCTGGCCACGCAGATCGCGCTGGACGTGATGAAGCAGGGCGGTACCGCGATGGACGCGGCCATCGCTGCCAACGCGGCACTCGGCCTGATGGAACCCACCGGCAACGGCATCGGCGGCGACCTGTTCGCCATCGTCTGGGATCCGAAGACGAAGAAGCTGCACGGCTACAACGGCTCCGGCCGCTCGCCGAAGTCGCTGACGCTCGACTACTTCAGGCAGCAGGGCATCACCGATATCCCCGCGCATGGTCCGCTGCCGGTCAGCGTCCCCGGTGCAGTCGATGGCTGGTTCGCCCTGCACGACCGCTTCGGCAAGCTGCCGATGCGCGACGTGCTGGCACCCACCATCCGCTATGCGCGCGAGGGCCATCCGGTCCACCAGACCATCGCCTACTACTGGGAACGCTCGGTGCCGCGGCTGTCGAAGTTCCCCGGCTTCATCGAGCAGTTCACCATCGGCGGCCGTGCCCCGCGCACCGGCGAGATGTGGAAGAACCCCTACTTGGCCGACACGCTGCAGAAGATTGCCGACGGCGGCCGCGACGCGTTCTACAAGGGCGACATTGCGCGCACCATCGATGCGTACTTCAAGGCCAACGGCGGCTTCCTGTCGTACGAGGACATGGCCGCCCATCACGGCGAGTGGGTCGAACCGGTCAGCACCAACTACCGCGGCTACGACGTGTGGGAACTGCCGCCGAACGGGCAGGGCATCGCCGCGCTGCAGATGCTCAACGTGCTGGAAGGCTACGACTTCAGCAAGATTCCCTACGGCAGCCCCGAGCACGTGCACCTGCTGGTGGAGGCCAAGAAGCTGGCGTTCGCCGACCGCGCGCGCTGGTACGCCGATCCCGCGTTCCAGCCGCTGCCCGTCGCACGCATGATCTCCAAGCCGTATGCGCGCGAGCGCGCGAAGCTCATTTCGCCCGACAAGGTGCTGCGCGAAGTAAAGCCCGGCACGCCGAAGGAACTGGAAGAGGGCGACACCATCTACATGACCGTCGCCGACAAGGACGGCATGATGGTCTCGCTGATCCAGTCCAACTACCGCGGCATGGGCAGTGGCATGACGCCGACCGGCCTGGGCTTCATCCTGCAGGACCGCGGCGAGATGTTCGTGCTCAACGGCTGCGAGGGCGCCACGCCGCATCCCAACTGCTACGCGCCCGGCAAGCGCCCGTTCCAGACCATCATCCCGGCCTTCATCACCAGGGACGGCAAGCCGTGGGTCAGCTTCGGCGTGATGGGCGGCGCCATGCAGCCGCAGGGTCACGTGCAGATCGTGATGAACCTGGTCGACTTCGGCATGACGCTGCAGGAAGCCGGCGACGCGCCGCGCGTGCAGCACGACGGTTCCACCGAGCCGGTCGGCAGCGCCAAGGTGATGAGCGATGGCGGCGTGGTGCAGCTGGAATCCGGCTTCCCCTACGAAACCGTGCGTGCGCTGATGGACAAGGGCCACCACGTCGAATGGGCGCTCGGCCCCTATGGCGGCTACCAGGCGATCAAGCGCGACCCGGAGACGGGGGTGTATTACGGCGCGAGCGAGAGTCGCAAGGATGGGCAGGCAGCGGGGTATTAAGGAGGCGCGATGCTGAGGTGCTACTGGTTCAAGACCACTCGTGGTCTCGGATATGGCGTGACCGCTACGTCGGCCACGGTCGCGCGTGATCTGCTCGCGCACTACGGTTATCCACGCCCCGACGAGGAGATCGCCGGCTTCATCGAGGATGTGGCGCTGGACGCCTTGGATGCCTCGCATGTCTTGTCCAACGCGGGGCCCGTGGTGATTCGTGGTGTGTGGTATCCGCGACACAACATCTGAATCGTAGGATGGGTGGAGCGAAGCGATACCCATCATCGCGTCCAATTACTCACCTTGATGGGTATCGCCTACGGCTCAACCCATCCTATGGACCTATCGACATCGAGGAGCGTTCGACGTCATGGCTAAGAAGCTAAGTTATGAAGCCAAGGAGAAGATGGTAGAGCTGGCCGGTGCATGTTTCTGGTACTGGGATGGGTTCTATAGCTTTTTGACCAGCTGTGGAGTTCCCGTAGCAGTCCAGAAGAGATATCCCAGAGAGTCGCACAACAAGTACAGCATGATGCGAGAGATCCTGAACGAGTTGGATCGGTCAGGTAACTCGGAACTCATAAGCTCACTTGCATCAGGCTTCTACCAATTGAAGGGCCCTAGGGATAAAGACAAGCTTGACGTAAATAAGGCGAAATCCTTACTTGCTGAATTCAAAGATGCTATCGGCGACGATCCGATTGACGCAGAGATCAAGCGGCGTGATGCGGAGCGCGCCAAGGAAGTTCACGCTCAATCTGTCTCGGAGCGCAGAGCTGATAGCAAGCGGATGGAAGAGATAAATTCCGAGTTCCTTTCGTTGTCAACCTCGAAAGACGTAACGCCTCAGAATCGTGGCTTCGCCTTGGAGCGCTTATTCTTTCAGCTGCTTCACATATCTGAAGTTGATCACACAAAGCCGTATCGAACTTCAGGAAAAGAGCAGATTGATGGACATTTTCGTTATGAGAAGTTCGACTATCTGGTCGAGGCGAAATGGACCGAAGGTCTTACTAAACAGCCTGAACTCTCGATCTTTGATGGAAAGATCAGAGGCAAAGCTCAAAGCACGCGTGGGTTCTTCCTGTCGGCAAATGGGTTCGATGAAACTGCAGTACAAAAGTACTCGGGCGATTCACCGAGAATCATTTTGATGACAGGTGAAGATCTGGCGCTCGTTCTTGGCGGACAAGTATTGCTAGCAGATGCTCTTAAGGCGAAGGTTGACGCAATCGTTAGGCTCGGGAGCATTCTGTACCCGGTACGCCGGCTGGCGCTCTAAGCCGCATGATGCGTTGAGCGGAGCGATACCCATCATCATGATCTGATCGATGTTCTCGATAGCCAGACCGGTTTCGCCATTGAAGCGGCATCTGGCTCAACATATTCTGAAAACTTGGATCCAATATTGGCCACATGTCCCGAACTTCCAGCTTCATAGGTTGGGTGAACGGAGTGAACCCCAACATCGCAGCGACGAAACATCTACCTGTTGGGCTTCGCAGGCTCACCCCAACCTATCGCTCTTCGCTCCGTCCTTCCCACGAATCAGTTCGTGGACAATGTCCGCGCCGGTGGGCCAAGGCCCACCCTACGAATACGAGGACACCACCATGGCCACACTCCCCGCCATCCCCGAACTCACGCCCGGCCTCTACCGCCACTACAAAGGCAACGACTACGAAGTCGTCGCCGTGGCGCGACACAGCGAGACGCTGGAGCCGGTGGTGGTGTACCGCGCGCTGTATGGCGAAGGCGGGTTGTGGGTGCGGCCGTATGCGATGTTCTGCGAAGAGGTCGTGGTAGACGGCCATACCATGCGTCGCTTCGCGCCGGTCGAGTGAGGCCCGCATGACCACGTATATCGCCCTGCTCCGCGGCATCAACGTCGGCAAGGCCAAGCGCATCGCCATGGTGGACCTGCGCGCGTTGCTGGAGGCGCTCGGCTACACCGACGTCGCCACATTGCTCAACAGCGGCAACGTCGTCTTCAAGGCCGGCAAGGGAACGTCCGCGACGCTGGCGACCGACATCTCGCAAGCCATCGCCACGCGACTCGGCATCGAGGTGCCCGTCATCGTGAAATCGGCGAAGGACCTCGCGGTCATCATGGCGGACAATCCCTTCGCCGACACCGTGACGGACCCATCTCGCCTGCTGGTCGCGTTCACGCCGGACGCCGCCACGTTGGCCAACGTCGACGCCATCGCACCGCACGTAGTCGCGCCCGAACAGTTCCTGGTCGGCACGCACGCGGCCTATCTGCACTGCGTTAGCGGCATTCTGGAGAGCAAGGCGGCAGAAGCGATGCTTGGCAAGGTGGGGAAGGCCGCCACCACGCGCAACTGGGGTACCGTGCAGAAATTGCAGGCGCTGGTGAAGAAGATCGGCGGGTGACGTTTCCCGTCTTGTGGGAGCGACGTCAGTCGCGATGACCTACCGCGGAGGTGTCATCGCGACTGACGTCGCTCCCACAGGAAAAGTTGCTACCTGACGTCCCGCCTACAGATCGAAGCCCAGCAGCAGCGGGTCGTGGTCGGAGCTGCGGTAGGGCACGGATGCGTCGCCATCGGCATAGCCCTGCGCATCCTGTTCGTCGGCATTGATATGCCATTCCGCAGCGCCACGCAGTTGCGTGGCCAGCGACGGGCTGAGCAACGCATGGTCGAGGCGGCCGGTGAGGCCGTTGTAGACGTAGCTGTAGGGCTGCTCGACCTTGGCCTGTCTGAACGCGTCGATCCAGCCTGCGTCGTCGCGCAGCCAGCGCACCGGATCTTCCATCGCGTAGGCGTTGAAATCGCCGAGCATCACCACGCGGTCGCTGCGTGTGCGGGTGGGATCGGTCTTCAGCCACGCGTCCAGGCGCCTGGACGAATCCAGCCGCAGCGCATTCCAGCAGCCGGCGCCGTCCTTCTGGTCGGCATCACCGCCGCTGGCTTCGGAGCAGCCTTTCGACTTCAGGTGATTGGCGACCACGACGAAAGGCTTGCCACCGCCGCGCACGAAAGCCTGCGCCAGCGGACTGCGGCTGCGTTCGCCGAACGGACCTTCCTGCAGTGTGGCCGGCTTGCCGGTGGGCTTCACCTTGTCGCTGCGGTAGATCAGGCCGACGCGGATGGTATCGGGGCCGGGACCCTGCTTCGCATCGACGAATCGCCAGGTGCCGCCGCCGGTGTTCAATGCCGCGACCAGCTGGGCCAGGCTGGAGTCGGCGCCGTAGCCGTCGTTCTCCAGTTCCATCAGTGCGGCGATGTCGGGGTCGAGGCCGCGGATGGTGGCTGTGAGCTTTGCCATCTGCGCTTTCCATTGTTCCGGTGTCTTGGCGCCGCGCTCGGTGGGGAAGCCGCCGCCCTTGCCGTCGCCGTTGAACAGGTTTTCCAGGTTGAATGCGGCGATGCGCACATTGCCGGCGACCTGCGGCGCCGTCGGACGCTGCGGCGCGGCGATCGTCGGTGCGGCGGTGAGTTGCAGGCGCCAGCCACCGGGACGCTGGTCGACGATGCCCTGCACGCCGGTCAGCACGGTGCCGGTACGCAGTGGCTGGCCGGCCTTGACGTACCAGACGGTGGCGGGATCGCGCTGCGTGCTGCCATCGTCCAGCAGCAACGTGCGGCGTGCGTTGTCGGCGGCCAGGCGCCTGGCGTCCTCGCTGCCGGGCACGGCGAGTTCGCTGGGCTGCCACAGCCGGCCATCGAAGCTGGCGATCAGTTCGCCGAAGCGCTCGAGGGTATGGGTGCCGCTGAGGGTGAGCGGGGCATCGATGCGCACCAGCATGCCTTCGTGGCGTTCCCAGTCGGCGGGCTGCGAGGCCAGTACGATGGGTGCGACGTCGCCTTTGCCGCGCAGCTGTATCACCGGCGCATTCAGTGCCGTCAGCGTGTCGTCGCCGCCGGCCTTGCGCTCACCGACGATGCCGCGCACGCGGAGGCGGTCGCCCACGGCGATGGCCGGCGGCGTCGTGCCTTCCTCCAGCGCGACGAAGACCGCGTCGGAGGTCTTCGGATTGCCGTCGCCGGCGTCCTGCACGAAGAAGCCCCCAAGGCCCTCGACGAAGGCGCCGGTAACGACGCCTTCCACCGTGACCGTCTGGCCATCGAGCGGACTGCGCGCACCTTCGCCCTGCACCTGGCCGATGGGGATGACGCGTTCATTCGGCATGGCCGCACAGGCGGGCAGCCAGAGCGAGGCGAGCAGGGCGAGCGTGAGCAGCGAGCGGGAAGACGTCATCGGAGAGCAGCCGGGAAAGCGAGTTGGCAAGGGTAAACGGATTGGGTGACCGGCAGGTTTTCCACGCGAGTCGGGATGGCGCGTTTTCCCTCTCCCCGCGACTACGGGGAGAAGGGAAGCGATGGGCTTCCCGACGCACCAACAAAAACGCCGCCCGGAGGCGGCGTTTCGCGGAAAGCGCTGGGCCTTACTTGCTGTGGGCCAGCATCCAGTCGACGGTGGCGTGCACCTGCTCTTCGGTGAGGGCCGGGTTGCCGCCCTTCGGGGGCATGATGCCGCCGTCGGGACCGGTGAAGCCTTCGATGGCGTGCTTGTACAGCGTGTCCACGCCCTTGGCGGCGCGCGCGCCCATGCCGGCGGCGGTCAGCATCGGGGCTTTGCCGACGCCATTGGTGTGGCAGGCGCCGCAGAGGTTCTTGTAGATTTCGCCGCCGTCCAGCGTGCCGCCGTAGGCGACCTGCGACGAAGCGGCGGCTGCCGCTGCGGCTGCCGCTGCGGCCTGGGCCGCGGCACCGGTTTCACCGGCATAGACCGCACCGGCCGGGGCGATGCGCGCCTCGGTGATCTGCACGGCCTTCGGGTTCACTTCCGGCGGCAGGCTGCCGTGCAGGAAGTACGCGCCGACGATCAGGCCGGCGGTCACCAGCATCAGGAAGCCGATCACCATCGAGAAATGCTTGAGGAATTCGAGGTCGTAGTTACGCACTTTCCACCTTTGGCAGCACGGCCGTGGGGCCGCGCATGGCTACGAAAACAGGGGCCGACGGACAACGCGCTGCGCGATCCAGGCGGGACCGGGCGCCGGAACGCCGCGGGCAAGGGCGCATTATAAGCAGTGAGGCCGTCTTTGCCTCAACACCGGCGCCATTGCGGCTATTGCGTCAGGTACACCTGCAGCGGCGCGCGCAGGACCTGCAGCACGCCGCGGATGGGATAGCCCGCACCGGCACCCTGCCCCGACAGCGCCTGCTGAAGGACCTGCCGCTTTTCGCCGCCCTCGATGTGCAGGTACACGTGGCCGGCATCGCGCAGGACGGGCAGGGTCAGGGTGATGCGGGGTTCGCCGGCACCGGGGGCCTGCATTGGCAGCACGGTCGCGGAGGTCGCGGGGTCCATCGCCTCGGTCAGGCGGTCGCCCCCCGGGAAGAACGAAGCGGTATGTCCATCGCCGCCCATGCCCAGTACGACCACGTCCAGCACGGCCGGCAGATCGGCGGCGACCTCGGCCAGGGCGTCATCGGGGGTGGCGGTGGCGCGATGGAGCGGGACGAAGCGGGCGCCGGCAGCGCCCTGCTGCAGCAGGTGTTCCTTCACCAGGCGCGCGTTGGAACGCGCGTGGTCATCGGGCACCCAGCGCTCGTCCACCAGAGTGACGATGACGTTCGCCCAGTCCAGCGGCTGCCGCGCCAGCGCCTGCAGGAAGCGGCGCGGGGTGGTGCCGCCCGACAGCGCCACGCTGGCCTGGCCGCGTGCCGCCAGCGCTGTGCGCAGGTCGTCGGCCACGGCTTGGGCGAGGGCGGAGGCGACGGTGTCGCCGTCGGGGAACGGGTGCAGCTGGATCTGCAGCGAGAGATCGGTAGGGGGCATGGAACGACTCGGGAGTGGGGGCTTCCCGGGGGAAGGCAGGCCGGCGGATGGCCGGGATCAGGCCCCGCAGGAACGGGGCCGAAGGCGTCAGACGGTGTCTTCGTGCCAGGTGCGGCCGTCGCGTTCGACCAGCGCCACGGCGGCGCTGGGACCCCACGAACCGGCGGTGTACGGCTTCGGCGCGTCGCGCTGGGTGTCCCACGCGGCGAGGATCGGATCGATCCAGGCCCATGCGGCTTCGACTTCGTCGCGGCGCATGAACAAGGTCTGGTTGCCGCGCACCACGTCCATCAGCAGGCGTTCGTAGGCTTCCGGCTGGTGCACGCCGAAGGCTTCGGCAAAGCTCATGTCCAGCGGCACGTGCTGCAGGCGCAGGCCGCCCGGGCCGGGGTCCTTGATCATCAGCCACAGCTTCACGCCTTCGTCCGGCTGCAGGCGCAGCACCAGCTTGTTGCCCATCACCGGGCCAGCGCTGTCCTCGAAGATGGAATGCGGGATCTGCTTGAAGGCGATGACGATCTCCGACACGCGCTCGGACAGGCGCTTGCCGGTGCGCAGGTAGAACGGCACGCCCGCCCAGCGCCAGTTGTCCACTTCGGCCTTCAGCGCCACGAAGGTCTCGGTGCGCGAATCGGGCTTGCCGAGTTCGTCCAGGTAGCCCGGTACGGCGGCGCCGCTGCTGGCACCGGCGCGGTACTGGCCGCGCACGGACAGGTGGGCGACGTCCTCGCCGCGTATCGGCTTGAGCGAGCGCAGCACCTTCAGTTTCTCGTCGCGCACGGCGTCGGCCTGCAGCGCGGCGGGCGGTTCCATCGCCACCATGCACAGGAGCTGCAGCAGGTGGTTCTGGACCATGTCGCGCAGCGCGCCGGAGGTGTCGTAGTAGCCGGCGCGCTTCTCCAGGCCGACGGTCTCGGCGACGGTGATCTGCACGTGGTCGATGCGGCTGGCGTTCCACAGCGGCTCGAACAGGATGTTGGCGAAACGCAGGGCCAGCAGGTTCTGGACCGTTTCCTTGCCCAGGTAATGGTCGATGCGGAAGATCTGGTTCTCCGCGAAGGCGCTGCCGACGGCGTCGTTGATGACGGCGGCGCTGGCCGAATCGTGGCCGATCGGCTTCTCGAGTACCACGCGGGCGTTGCCGGTGTTCAGGCCGTGCGCCCGCAGGCGGTCGCAGATGGCGACGAACAGGGTGGGGCTGGTGGACAGGTAGAACACGCGGATGCGGTCGCCGGTGGTCTGCAGGCGAGCGGCGAACTCGTCCCAGCCTTCGTCCTTGGTGGCGTCCAGCGCCAGGTAGCCCAGCTTCTGCAGGAAGGCCGGCAGCTTGGCCTTCAAGGTCTCGTCGCTGGCGGCGATGCGGGCCAGCGCTTCGCCGACCTTCGCCTGGTATTCGGCATCGCCCTGCTTGTCGCGGGCCACGCCGATGATGCGGCTGTCCTCGGGAATCTGGCCATCGGCGTAGCGCCGCAGCAGGCCCGGCAGCAGCTTGCGCAACGCCAGGTCGCCGGTGCCGCCGAAGATGACGAGATCGAAGGTGTCGACAGGCAGGGTCTTCGCAGTCACGGGCGTCTCGGTGCAGAAGAAGTGAGGGGAAACAATACCACCGCGTTACCATGACATGCCAATAGGCGAGAGGTGGTAGCAGGATTATTGCGCTATTGGTACGTCACTGGTATCTTGATTCGCATGCAAACGAACCTGCTCGAGGAATACCAGCGGCTGCAGACCGGTGAGTCCACCCGGGCCGTGGCCTACCTGCGCCTGCGCCGCGCGCTGCAGAACCTGATGGACGCCGGCGTGCTGCGTCCCGGACAGGCACTGCCCAGCGAGCGCGACCTGGCCCAGTTGCTGGACCTGTCGCGGGTGACCATCCGCAAGGCGCTGGCCGGGCTGATTGAAAGCGGCCTGCTGGTGCAGCGGCAGGGCGCCGGCACCTTCGTCGCCGAGCGCATCCTGCGGCAGTTCTCGCGCCTGACCAGCTTCACCGACGACCTGCGCGAGCGCGGCCTCAATCCGCAGGTGAAGTTCCTGGAGCGGTCCGTGGGCGAGGTGACCCCGGAAGAATCGATGGCCCTGAACCTGTCGCCCGGCAGCGGCGTGGTGCGCATGTACCGCCTCCGCCACGTGGACGGCGCGCCGATCGCCATCGAACGGACGCTGGTGCCCTACGCGCTGCTGCCGGATCCGGACAGTGTGGCGACTTCGCTGTATGAGGCGCTGGATGCCTACGGCCATCGGCCGCGCCGGGCCCTGCAGCGCCTGCGCGCCGTTGCCCTGGATGAAGAGGCGGCCCGCCACCTGGACCTGCCGGTCGGGGCGCCAGGCCTGCTGGTCGAGCGCCGGGCCTTCCTGGAGGACGGCCGGGTCGTCGAATCCACCCGGTCTTACTACCGCGGCGACGCCTACGACTTCGTCGCCGAGTTGCAGAGCGACTGATCTCCCCCGCCGGCCACGCCGGCGATCCCGACATTTCTTTTTCCCTGCTGTCCTGATCTGGACCGGCGGGGTGCGCCCGTTTGCAGGTGATCCGCCTGCCGCTGATCCGTCAAGGCTGGCCTTTAATCGGGCGCGGCGGCATTCTGACGTCGGTTTGCTACTTTTATGTGATGAAGTTCACGCACTTACCTACTGACGTCAACAGGTTGACGTTAAATTAAGGTGAATGTGTAATAAGCATCTCACTTTTATGTGAGCGATGTCCGCTTTACGAAACGAAGTGCGATGTGTGACGTATGCCCGTTCAGGCAGGCCAATCGAGCCGCCGAAGGGTAATGCGACTTTCAAGACAGCCTTGGGGGAGGCAGTCCCGGCTGGCCTTTCTCCCGATCCAGCGTAAGGGACCACCGTGTACGTTTCGACTCAATTCCGTCGTTTGGCCACTAAGAGCCGCTCCACCCTCGCAATAGGGATGCTGGCTTTTTATGGCGCGTTCGCGGCACCCGGCTTCGCGCAGACCCAAGTCACCAATACGGCCAACATCACGCTGCCCACCGGCGTGGTCGATACCAACACGACGAACAACACCTCGAGCGTGACGGTCAATGTGGTCGCGCCGCGCCTGGAGCTGCTCAAGACGGCGAGTGCGGGCAGCTTTACGGTGGGTGTGTCGGCGAGTTACACGCTGCAGGTGTCGAACACGGGCACCAGCGCCACGACGGCGGTGTCCACGGTCACTGACACGATCCCGACGGGTCTGACGCTGGGCACGCTGCCGGCGGGTTGCTCGGCGAGCGGTCAGGCGGTGACCTGCACGGTGGCCAGCGGCCTGGCGGCCGGAGGCAGCACCAGCTTCGTGATCCCGGTGACGCCGACGGCGGCCATCAATGGCGGCTCGGTGACGAACACGGCCACGGTCAGTGGTGGTGGTGACAGCACCTGCCCGGCGGCGGGACGTTGCTCCAGCACGGCAGGTCCGACGCCGATCACGGCGCCGCAGCTGACGATGAGCAAGACGGCCAGCGCGGCCAGCTTCACGGCGGGCACGGCGGCCAGCTACACGTTGTCGGTGCAGAACACGGGCACGACGGCGACGACGGCGGCGGCCACGATCAGCGATCCGATCCCGGCAGGTCTGACGCTGGGCACGCTGCCGGCGGGCTGCTCGGCGAGCGGTCAGACGGTGACCTGCACCGTGGCCGCGGGCCTGGCGGCCAGCGCCACGAGCAGCTTCGTGATCCCGGTGACGCCGCAGAACAGCGCGCACGGTACGACACTGATCAACACCGCCTCGGTCAGTGGCGGTGGTGATGTCGGTTGCCCGGCGGCGGCTCGATGCATCAGCACGGTTTCCACGCCCGTCCAGGCGTTGACGGTCGCCATCGGTGATGCGACGACGGTGAGCGAGGGCGTCAGTCTGGTCTATATCGTGACGCTGATTGGCGGCACGGCGACGCAGGACATCGCTATTCCGGTGACCTATACCGGTACCGCCACCAGCGGTGTCGACTACACGGTGGTGGGCACCGTGACGATTCCGGCCGGTCAGGCGATGGGCACATTGACGGTGCCGACGCTGACCGACACGATCGTGGAAGGCGACGAAACCGTCGTGGCCAATCTTGGTACGCCGTCGCTGGCGGGCGTTGCGGTAAGTGATGCGTCAGGCACGGGCACGATCACGGACGTGGCGCCGACGCTGACGGTGAACATCAGCGGCACGCCGACGATCAACGAAGGCGGCAACCTGGTGTTCCCGGTGACGATGACCGGTGGCACCTCGACGACGGACACCACGGTGACCGTGACCTACACGGGCACGGCGACCAACGGCGTTGACTACACCAATGTGGCGACGGTGGTGATCCCGGCCGGTGCGACGACGGCGGACCTGACGGTGCCGACGCTGACCGACACGATCGTGGAAGGCGACGAGACGGTGATCCCGGCGATCGCCGCGGGCACCGGTTACACGGTGGGCACCTCGACCGCGACGGGCACGATCACGGACGTCACTCCGGCCCAGAGTCTTTTCAAGGCCCTGACCGGGAACGCCGACGCGGACAACAGCGGCTCGGTGAGCGTTGGCGATGTGTTGACGTACACGGTCACCCTGACCAACACCGGTGGTATCGCCTTGCCCAATGTGGTGGTGAATGACGTACTGACCACGCCGGGTAGCGTTACTTGCGCGTCCGTGGCGCCGGGTTCGACCTGCCAGCTGGTGGGCACCTACACCGTGACCCAAGCCGATGCCAATGCCGGCAACATCCGCAATACCGCATTCGCAACGAGTTCGATCTGCCCAGCAAACAGTACAGATCCGGCTTGCACCACGACGATCGACACCCCAGTCGATAATCCTGCGCTGACCTACACCAAGTCGGTCATCCTGCCGGTCGGCCAGACCGAAGTGTCCGTGGGCGACACGCTGACCTACACGCTGCAGGTCCAGGTATCGGATGCGGCCACCACGGCTCCCGTAACGCTGACGGACACGCTGGGCACCGGCCTGACGCTGGCCAACGTGACGGCCGGCGCCTTCAGCTGTGGCAATGGCAATCCGCTGGTCTGCACGCTGCCGTCCGGCACCGTGCCGGGCACGTACGTGGTGACCTACACCGCCATCGTCAACGATCTCGCTTCGGGCTTCGTGCGCAACACCTTGGTCGCCACCGGCGATGATGCCCCGACCTGTCAGGGAGCCTGCCAGACCGCCACGATCGTGACGGAACCCTTGCCGGCCATCATCAGTTACGGCAAGACGGCCGTGTTGCCGGCGGGCCGGACCCAGATGACGACGGGTGACGTGATCACCTACACGCTGACCACGACGATTGTGGCGGCGCCGACGTCTGGCGTCATGACGCTGACCGATACGCTGGGTAGCGGCCTGACGTTCGGGTCGGTCACCAGTGGCGGCGCGTACACCTGCACGCGCACCCAGCCGCTGGTTTGCACCCTGCCGAGCGGCACGGCGCCGGGCGTTTATGAGGTCAGCTACACCGCCACGGTCAACGCGCAGGCGTCGGGCATCGTCCGCAACAGTGTGGTCGGCAGCAGCGACGACAATCCGGTCTGTGCCAGCGATTGCGATGTTGAAACCCCGGTGGCATCGCCGACGTTCCTGGTGAACAAGAGCGCGAATCCCGCCAACGGCACCGCTGTGCAGCCGGGCCAGGTGATCACCTACGTCCTGTCCGTACAGGTAGGCCAGGCGGCCACGCGCGCAGCGGTGACGCTGGTCGATACCCCCGGCCAGGGCCTCACGCTGGGCGCGACGCCGGCGGGCTGTGTGTACAACGGCACGACGATGACCTGCACCTTGCCGGCCGGTACGGCGGTGGGCACGCATACCTTCACCTACACCGCCACCGTGGCCGCCTCGGCGAACGGTCGTGTGTCGAACGTGGTCGTGGCCAGCAGCGGTGATCCGAGCGCTGATCCGCCGACCTGCCAGAGCTGCAGCACCGAACACCAGGTCAATCTGCCCGAAATCCGCCTCAGCAAGTCGGCGGGTGCGCGCGAGGTCAAGGTAGGCGATCTGGTCCGCTACACCCTGACCGTGGAGAACGTGGGGAGCACTGACCTGGTCGGTGGCAGCATCATCGACACCCCGGCAGCGGGCTTCAGCTTCGTCGAAGGTTCGCTGGTAGCCGGCGACGCCGACCGGATGGCCACGGTATCGGGCGGTCATCCGATCCGGATCGACGGTGTGGATGTACGTGCGGGCGAAACCGCAACGCTGGTCTACGTGATGCGCGTCGGTGCGGGCGTCCGCCCGGGCACGCATGTCAACCAGGCGCAGGTGCGTTCGAGCACCGGTGAACCGGTGTCCAACGTGGCCACGGCGGAGGTGACGCTGACGGCGGATGCGCTGGTCGATGACAGCCTGCTGATGGGTACGGTGTTCAATGACCGTGACGGCGATGGTTGGCAGGACAGCGCCGGTCTGAGCGGAGTGAAGGTGCAGGGCGGCTTTGCGCCGGGCGCCTACATCGCCAACTCCACCACGATGGATCGTGGTGCCGGTCCGCAACCCGAGCCGGATGCGAGTTCGCCGATGCTGCACGGCATCGCGGTGGGCACGATCGCCGGCCACCAGTCGGTGGCCGATCCGGTCGACGCGCGCGAGGTGATCATCCGCCAGCGCCTCAGTGAAGTCAGCTTCACCGACGACTTCGTGCTGACCAGCGACCAGGGCATCACCGTGCGCATGGATGCGGCGGGCAACACGCGCGTCGAACAGTCCGGTGATGCGGCCAAGGGCCTGACGGCTGCGGCGCCCACCGTGGAGCGTCGTGTGGCGCAAGGCGAGGGCGGCTATGTGGTCGACTACGTCATCCGCAACGCGGGCATCGACGAACGCGGCATTCCCGGCGTGCGCATCGCATCGGTGGAAGGCTTGCTGATCGAAACCGACCAGTACGGCCGCTACCACCTGGCCGGCGTGTCGGGCGGTGCGTGGGAGCGAGGTCGCAACTTCATCCTGAAGGTCGATCCGTCCACGCTGCCGGCCGGTGCCGAGTTCACCACCGACAACCCGCTGTTGCGCCGGATCACCCCCGGTGTGCCGGTCCGCTTCGACTTCGGCGTGAAACTGCCCGAGCAGGTCATCGAGGGCGGCACCGATCAGGTGGAACTGGAGCTGGGAGACGTGTTCTTCGGCCCCGGCAGCGCCGAGGTCCGTGCGCAGTACCGGCCGGTCATCGAGGCGATGGCCGCCCAGGTGCGCAAGCATGGCGGCGGTGAAGTCGTGATCAGCGCCAACGGTGATGCCGAGACGCTGGCGTTCGACCGCGCCAACGCGGTCAAGGCTGCCCTGCTGCAGGCTCTGGAGCCGGCCGCCGCGAAGGGTCTGGTGGTCAGCGTGCGCGGCAACGTGGACGACCCGGGTTCGCTGGTCGTCGGCGTGGACGAAGGCGGTGCGCTGTTGGGCGCTGTGCTGTTCGATACCGACAAGTCGGCGATCCGCCCCGAGTTCGACCTGTTGCTCGACAAGATCGCGGCCTCCTTGGAGAAACGTGGCGGCGGCAGCATCGCGATCGTCGGCCACACCGACGTGCGCGGTTCCCACGCCTACAACACCGGCCTTGGCATGCGTCGTGCGAAGGCAGTCTACGAAGCCCTTGCCAAGCGTCTGAGCCCGGAGGTGCGCGCGAAGGTTCGCGTCGAATCCAGCAACGATCCGACAGCCCCTGTCGGCGTGCGCAAGTGAAGGGGCGGATCATGAAGAAGCGTATGAAGATGAAGCTGCTGGACTACACGCTGATCGGACTCCTCGCGGGCGCCGCGCCGCTGGCTGGCGCACAGACGACGGCGTCAGTCGCGCACCCTGCGGGCGACGGGCAGAGGCCTGTCGACTGTTCGGACGAGGCGTGCAAGGGCGAGGAAGGCCTGCTGTTCCGCCTGCGTACCCGCAGTTACGACAAGCCGGTCACCCACGACACCAGCGAAGCGTCGTCCTCGCCGGCCTTGCAGCCCGATCGGCGCGTGACGATCGCGACCGAGCAGCCCGGCAAGGCCACCGCGATGGGCAAGTTCTCCATCGACCTGCCGGGAGGCGGTGTGATCTGGGCGACGGAGGATCCTACGCTCGGACAGCCGGAGTTGTCGGTGTCCGCACCGACGATGATCGCGTTCGACGGCCAGCGCATCACCAAGCCGGTGCAGTTCTATGTCCGGGGCAACTATCCGGCCTTCATCAAGCGGCTGGAGATTTCGCTGTACCGCAGCAGCGATGCCGACTTGATCGAACCCGTCGCCACCGTGCCGCTGGACGTGGCCGGCGTGACCCAGGCGGATTGGGATGGTGCGCTGCCGTCCAGGTATCCGTTCCGCAAGGGCGATGAACTGGTCTACGTGTTGCGCGCCTACGGAGAGGGCGACAGCTTCGACGAAACCTATCCGCGCACCCTGCAGCTGGTTTCGCCCGAAGAAGCCGAGCGTGGCATGAACCTGCTGCGCGACAGCGCCGAACGCGCCCTCGGCACATCGTTGTCGAGCGAACAGGCACAGGCACAGCGCCAGCTGGATGACGTGTTCTCGGGGAACGGACTGCGCCAGCAGAACATCCCGATGTACGGCTCGCGCATCCGTATCCAGGGTCGCAACATCCCGGAGCGTGCGCAGCTGACCATCAATGGCGAGCAGTATCCGGTCGACCTGGAACGCAAGTTCGTCGCCGAGTACCTCGTGCCTGTCGGCCGGCATCGCTTCGATATCGGGGTGGGCGATGGACAGAACCGTGGCGCCGGCTCGCCGGCCACGGCGCATACGCTGGACGTCGACGTCACCGGACGCTACTTCTTCGGGGTCGGCCTGGCCGACGTCACCATCGCACAGAACAAGGTCAGTGGTTCAGGAGCGGCGTTCGCCAACGACACGCGCTACCAGGACGACGTGATCAGCGATGGCCGCCTGGCGTTCTACGGCAAGGCCAAGTATCGCGGCAAGTACCTGGTCACCGCACAGGCGGATACCACCCAGCGGGATCTCGAGCGCCTGTTCAACGGCTTCACCGAAGCCGACCCGCAGGATGTGTTCCGCCGGCTGGATCCTGATCTCTACTACCCGGTCTACGGCGACGACTCCACGACGTATCGCGATGTGGACACGATGGGCCGCTTCTACCTGCGTGTCGACTGGGACAAGAACCAGGCACTGTGGGGCAATTACAGCACCGGCATCACCGGTACCGAATACGCGCAGTACCAGCGCTCGCTGTATGGCGCGGCGCTGAACTGGCGCTCCAATGCGACCAACCGCTGGGGCGACCCGGGCAGCGAACTCCGCCTGTTCGGCTCCCAGGCCGAGACCGCGCCCGGCCACAACGAGTTCATTGGTACCGGTGGCAGCCTGTACTACCTGCGGCATACCGACCTGTTGCCAGGTTCGGATGTGGTGACGCTGGAGATTCGCGACCTGACCACCGGCCGCACTGAAAACCGCGTGGTCCTGCAACGCGGGACGGATTACGAGATCGACGAGTTGCAGGGACGTGTGCTGTTGACGCGGCCGCTGGCGCAGATCAGTCGCGAGAACACTCCCACGCTGACGCGCGACACGCCGCTGGATGGCTTCGAACAGCGTCTGATCGTCGATTACGAATGGGTGCCGTCGGGTTTCGATGCCGATGACGTCACGGCCGGTTTCCGCGGCAAGCACTGGTTCGGCAACCACGTCGGCCTGGGTGCGACCTATGTGCAGGAAAACCGCGCGGGCCAAGACTATACGCTGGCTGCCGGCGACCTGACGTTGCAGGCGGGCAAGGGGACCTACCTCAAGGCCGAGTACGCGCAGACCGAATCGTTCGGTGCGCCGGTGTTCTTCTCCGATAACGGTGGCCTCAGCTTCATCCAGCAGAACGACACGGCATTGTTCCGCGAGGGCGATGCCAAGTCGCTGGAGGCGCGGGCCAACTTCAAGGAACTGGGTTGGACCGAGCAGGACTGGAGCGTGGGTGCGTGGTGGCGCAATACCAGTGCCGGCTATTCCATCTCGCGCTACGACACCGGTCGTCCGGTGACCGAGTACGGTGCCGAACTGCTGGGCCAGTTCACGCCGAACCTTGGCCTGTACACGCGCTACACCCGTGCCGAGAGCGGTGCCGAGTCGCTGACGCAGGCGCAGGCGACACTGGAATGGCGCGTCAACGATGCGAGCACCTTCAGCGCCGAAGTGCGTCGCGTCGACCAGGAGGGCACGTCGGCCGATGCGGCCGGCACGCTGGGTGCATTGAAGTACCTGCACCGCTTCGGCAGCACGCTGGAGCTGTACGGCATCGGGCAGGTGACGCTGGATGACGATGGCGGCCAGTACGCGGACAACAACGCGCTGACGCTGGGCGGCAAGTATCTGTACGGCAACCAGTCGTCGGTCGGCGCGGAAGTGACGACTGGCGACCGCGGTGAAGCGGCCACGGTCAACGCCGAGCACCGCCTGACCGCGGAGCACTCGATCTACGGCGCCTACACCTACTCCACCGACACCACCGACTACGACTCGCTGTTCAACCGCAGCGCGCAGAACGGCTGGACGCTGGGCCAGCGCTGGCGCCTGTCCAACCAGGTGAACCTGTACAACGAAAGCCAGTTCCTGAAGGAGCGCGATGCATCGGGACTCGCACACACCTTCGGCATGGATTTCTATCCGGCGCAGGGTTGGAACATGGGCTTCACGCTGTCCGATGGCGAACTGACCAACTCGGCCGGCGGCAACGTCGATCGCCGTGCGATCAGTGTCTCGGGTGGCCGGACATCGCCGGATACCGACTGGCAGAGCAAGCTGGAATGGCGTGAGGACCACGGCGCCGAGCAGCGTGAACAGTGGGTCAGCACCAATCGCCTGACGCACAGGATCAACGACAGCTGGCGCATCGCGGCGCGATTGAACTATGCCGATACCGACGACCAGCTGGATCCGCTGGCCAGTGCGCGCTTCATCGAAGGCAATGTCGGTTTCGCCTTCCGTCCGTGGGACAACCAGCGCTGGGGTGTGTTCGGCCGCTACACCTACCTGTATGACCTCGCCACGCTGGGTCAGGTCGGTGGCGCGGACTACGACCAGAAGTCGCAGATCCTCTCGTTCGAGGGCGTGTACAAGCTGGACCAGCACTGGGAATTCGCCGGCAAGCTGGCGCGTCGCGAAGGCGAAGTGCGCCTGGGTCGCGGTACCGGCGCGTGGCTCGATTCGGCCACGACGTTCGGCGCGGCGCAGGTGCGTTACGACCTGCGTACGCAGTGGCATGCGCTGGCGGAGTACCGCTGGCTCGACGTGGACGACGGAGGTTCGAGGCGTGGCTTCCTGGTGGGCGTCGATCGCGACCTCAGCAAGAACTTCCGCATCGGCGTGGGCTACAACTTCACCGACTTCAGCGATGACCTGACCGACTTCGACTACGACCACAAGGGTTTCTTCCTGAACCTCGTGGGTACGTACTGACAACGTCCCGGGCGTGAACGCGCCCGTCGGCTTCCGCCACGTGGCGCCTGGTCACTCCACGGGCGTTCGCGTCGCGTCGGACGAAACGGCCTGTGTTGCATCGTGCCAAGGGGCGCCTACCAGCGCCTCCCGGATCATCGCCGTGGTGGCATGGCGTGCGCCAAGGTGGCGACGGGCTTCCACGAGTGCGTCCTGCAGCAGCGTTTCGGCCTGATGCCGGGCGGCGGGCGAGGAGGATTCTGCCGGCGTGTCGCGTTCCAGCAACGCCTGCGCCAGCCAGTACCGGGCGGTGGGCGAAGGCCAGTGGCGTTGGGTGTTCGCATGGATGACTTCCTGCAGCAGGCTCGCTGCTTCACCTCGCCTTGTCCACGCGTCGGTGGCAGTCGCAGCGAGCGCCATCAGTGCGCGTGCCTGCGCTTCCTTGGCCGACAGCGTCGCGGGATGGCGCGGGCCCAGCGCGCGTTCGAGCAACTGGACGGACTGCTGCGCAAGCTCGAAGCCCTTGCGCGGATCTTCGTGCGAGGCCAGGCGGGCTTCAAGCAACAGCTGGTGCGCGAATTCCGGATGCTGGGTGCCATAGGCGGCGACGATGGCCTGGCGTGACGCCATCAACGCGCCAGCCGGCACGGCGGCGGTGCCGGCGCGTTGTTCGGCGACCTCGAGCTGCAGGCGCAGGCTGCGTGCGGTGTCCGGATGGTCCGGCCCCAGTCGCTGGCGGCGCGCGTCGAACAGGGTGGCGGCCAGTTCCGTCGCTTCTCCGTAGCGCTGCGCGAGGAGCAGCCACCGAAGTCTGGCTTCGTTGACGCTGTCCTCCAGCGATGGCGTCCCGCCCAGGGCTGCGGCAGCGGCGCGTTGCAGGTCCCGCTCCGCGCCCGCCAGATCCATCAATTGGAGGTGCCACTCTCCCCGCAGGACGAGCAGTTCGATGCGGACGTCGCGTGCCGCACGCGAAGACAGGCCCGCGGCGCTCTCCTGTGCAAAGGCCAGCGTATCGAATGAAGCGTCGTACTCCGATAGCGCCCAGTGCGCGCGTGCGAGTTCGACCAGCAGGTCAAGCGTGGCGGGAGCTGCGACGTGCGTCGAGGCGGATCGCTGCAAACCCTGTGTAGCGATGTCGCGCGCCTCCGCGTGGCGCGCCTGCAGGTTGAGCAGCATCGCCAGCATGGCGAGGGTGTCCGACGGATCCCCGTCATGGTTCGCCAACAACCGGTTGGCTTCGCCGGCCAGCGTGAGCGCATGCGGATAGTCGCCGAGCGCTGCATAGCTGCGCGCCAGCGAGGCAAGCGCTCTGGCCTTGATGGCGGGACTCGACGGCAGGGAGAGTGCGCGCAGCTGCGTTTCGGCGTTTTCGAGCACCAGGCGTGACGACGGGCGTGCCTCGGCCAGTCCCGACAGCGTCACGACACCCAGGGTCTGCTCGAACACGGTGGATACCGCGCGGGTGTCGCGCAGCGCCTGGCGATCCTGGAGCTGCAACCATCCGAGCACACCGGCACTGGTGACGCCCGCCACGAGCACGCCGCCGGCCAGCGTGCTGGCCAGCGCGTTCCGCTGCAGGAAACGTTGGATCACGTAAAGGCGACGACCGCCCCTGGCCCGTACCGGGCGACGCGCCAGCCAGTGTTCCAGGTCTTCGGTCAGTGCTTCGACGCTGCCGTACCGGTCGGCGGGTGAGGTGGCAACGGCCCGCAGCGCGATCGCATCGAGATCGCCCTGGAGGCGCTTGCGCAGTTGGCGTGGGTGCGGATACCCGCGTGCCCGGGCCACATCGGCCGCGGCCGTCGCCGCCAGTGTGGAGGGCGCCCGTGCCGAGTCCGTGCTGGACAGTCCGATGAGCGCGGCGTGCAGCGATACCAGGGGACGGGGCCAGTCACCGACGAGCAGCTGGTACAGCATCACGCCGAGGGAATAGATGTCGCTGGCGGCGGAAGCGGCTGCGCCATGGAGGATTTCCGGCGCCGCATACCCGTTGGAGATGGCGATGCGCGCTGGCGCCGCGCCGTCGAGGCTGCCGGTCACGGCAGACAGTCCGAAATCGACCAGATGCACCCGGCCATCGGCCGATACCAGCAGGTTGCCGGGCTTGATGTCCTGGTGCAGCACGCCATGGCCATGCGCGTATCGCAGCGCGTCGCACGCCTGCAGAAGCAGGCGGATGCGTTCGGCCAGCGTGAGGCGCTGCTGGTCCGCCCAGAGATCCATCGCCGTGCCGTGCACCAAGCGCATGGCGAACCAGGGCCTGCCGTCGGCTTCGATGCCGCCGTCCAGCAGGGGCGCGATGTTCGGGTGGTCGAGATGCGCGAGGTGGTTGCGCTCGCGCATGAACGCATCGATCAGGTGCGGCGACGACATCTCGGCCCGCATGCACTTCAGCGCGACCTGCTTCTCGTACTCGCCGTCGGCGCGGCAGGCTTCGTAGACGGTGCCCATGCCGCCGGATCCGATCACGCGATCGATGCGCCATGGCCCCAGGCGATTGCCGATGCGGGTGGCCGACGGATCGGCATCGTCTTCCGCCGGGGATTCAGACAGCGCATCGAACGCAACGCCTTCCAGCGGATGCCCGGCGGCATCCGCCGTCAGCAACCGCAGCAGTGCGTCATGGAGCGCGGGTTCGTACGCCTGCAGTCGCTGGAGGGCGCTTGAGCGCTGCAGGGGCGCCAGTTCGACGTACTGGTCGAACAGGTCCAGCGCACGGACTTCCAGATCGGACATCGGCGACGGTCAGTGACGGGCGGGACGTCGCGCATGCAGGATGCGAAGCGGCCGCCGACCCGGTGTCGCGAGGGTATCGCGCTTCGCGGTGTGCGTGGAGTCGAGGAAAAGATGGCGCGCCCGGAGGGATTCGAACCCCCGACCAATGGCTTCGGAAGCCACTACTCTATCCGGCTGAGCTACGAGCGCACGGGACGGGCATTCTAGCCGCAAACCGGTGCCCTGGCCCACTCTGCGGCGGGCGGCGGGGAGTCCTGGCCCTTGTGGCGGGCCTGTTACCCTTTCCCGCATGGGATACGAGCATTTCGAAAGGGCGGGAACCGCACGCTGGCGTGAGCGACTGGGCCAGTACTGGAAGCTGGTGCGTGGCGACCGGCCGATCGGCGTGCTGCTGCTGCTGTGGCCGACATGGTGGGCGCTGTGGCTGGCGGCGGAAGGCATGCCACCGATGTGGACGCTGTTCGTGTTCACGGCGGGCGTGTGGCTGACCCGCTCGGCGGGCTGCGTGATCAACGACTACGCGGACCGCTGGCTGGACCCGCAGGTCGAGCGGACGCGCGGACGTCCGTTGGCGACCGGCGCGGTATCGGGGCGCGAGGCACTGGTCGTGTTCGCCGTGCTGATGCTGGTCGCCTTCGGGCTGGTGCTGACGTTGAATCGCCTGACTGCCTGGCTGAGTGTCGTCGGCGTGTTCCTTGCCGCAAGTTATCCCTACCTCAAGCGTTACACCTATCTGCCCCAGGTGTACCTGGGCATGGCATTCGGCTGGGGCATTCCGATGGCGTTCGCTTCCGTGAGGAGCGAGGTACCTGCCGTTGCATGGGTGCTGTACGGCGCCAATATCCTGTGGGCCACCGCCTACGACACCTGGTACGCCATGGTGGATCGGGAAGACGACCTGCGCGCCGGGTCCAAATCCACCGCCATCCTGTTCGGCGATCTCGATCTGGTCATCCAGGGCGTGCTTTACAGCCTGGTCTTCGTTGCGCTGTACCTGGTGGGGCGTCAGGCGGGGCTGGGCGTGTACTACTGGGCGGGCGTGGGTGCAGCCGTGCTGTTGGTCGTTTCACAGTTCTGGATGGCGCGCCATCGGGAGCGCGACGCGTGCTTCCGCGCCTTCCTGCACAACAACTGGGTGGGTGCGGCGATCTTCATCGGACTGGCGTTGGATCTGACCCGCTGAGCGGCGTCGTGCGTGTTCGATAAAGCGCACATAGCGTGATACGTTTCACAATTGTTCGACGTGATTGCATGTGACGCACGACATGGCAAAACAAGACAGGGGCACGGGAATCGCAGGGTTCCTTTCAGTGGGGCGCGGGCGCTGGATGGTGGGCGTGGTGTTGGCGGCATGCCTGGGCAACGCTGCGGCGCAGACCGTGCGATGGGAGGACTACCGCGGCAACGACCGCGTCGGCGCCGTGTACACCGGCCCCGCAGGCGCGCCGACGTTCGCCAACAACACCGGCACCGGCGCGACCCGCCTGAATGCCCTGCGTGCGATCGCCGCCAACCCTGCCAATGCCGTGCGCACCGGCACCGCGGCGGACATCAACTACCGCGCGGCCGCCAACAACCTCTGCAACCTGGATTCGCCGGCCACCAGCGCCGTCTCCTGCGGCCTGCAAGCGATGGGGCGCGTGTCGTATGCGTTGATCCAGTTTCCGCAGGCAGGCACCTACAGCGTCAGCATCGCGCATGACGACAACGTGGAACTCGGCTTCTCCAGCGACTACGCCAACACGGCGTACCGGACGGCCTCGTACGACGTTCCCGTCGGCACGGTCAACGACTGGACCGCCAACGAGGACACGTACGTCAGCCTGGGCACGTTCACCGCCGCCAACGCCAACAGCTGCGCGCTGGTACGCATGTACTGGCTCAACCACGGCGGCATCAACCACGCGCGGCTGCGCTGGACGGTGCCGGGCAACGCCACGCCGGCCATCATTCCCGCGACAGCCTTCCGCGATCCTGCGGCGGCCGCGAGTTCGATCGGCTGCAACGGTTCGATCACCGGCAACGGCACCACCATCACGCTGAACAAGGTCCTGGGTGCGCCGCGCGCCGATGCGAGCGACCAGTTCACCGTGCAGATCGGCGCCACGTCCACGGCCGGCACGCTGCGTGAAGCCACCACCGCGGGTGCCGGTGTTGGCCAACAGGCCAGCACGGGCGCGCTTGCGGTGACCACCGGTGTGACCTACTACCTGCGCGACATCATGGCGGCCGGCAGCGCATCGACGCTCGCAGGCGCGTACACGGCGACGATCACCTGCACGCGCAATGGCACGGCGTTCACTCCGGGCGGGGCATCGCCGACGTGGAACGTCACCCCGGCCGCCAACGACCAGATCGTGTGCGCCATCACCAACACGTCGCGCCCCATCCTGCGGCTGAGCAAGGAACTGCCCGATGGCCGCCTGCAGGCTGCGGACCAGTTCGCGCTCTCCATCGCAGGAACGGGTGCCGGCGCCGGCGCGTCGGTGACCACCACGGGTACGACCACCGCGCCGACCCAGGTGGCGATCGTCAGCCCGGCGACGGCGGGCGCCAACTACACCTTCTCCGAAACCGGGGCGGGCGGTGCGAACCTCGCCGACTACACCACGACCTACACCTGCACGAACGCGCGCAGCGGAGGAGGGACGGCCAGCGGAAACGCCGCCTCGTTCGCATTCACCCCGGTGGCGGGCGACCAGCTGGACTGCATCTTCCGCAACGTGCGGATTCCCCGCACCGATCTGGTGGTCACCAAGGTCGCCAACCCTGGCACGGCGCTCGCGGGCAGCGTGGTGAGCTACACCGTGACCACCAACAATCCGGGCCCCAGCGCCGTCAACGGCACGGTGATCCGCGACACCCCTGGCCCCGGCCTGAACTGCGCCGATCCCTCGGCCACGGCTGCGTGCGCCGCGTCCGGCGGGGCGGCATGTCCCGGTGCCACGGTGCCGATCGCCAGCCTGACGGGCACGGGCGTGGCCATTGCCACGTTCCCGGCCGGCGGCCAGATCGTGCTGACGCTGCAATGCCGCGTCACCGCGACCGGTTTCGCGCCCTGATGCGATGCGCGCGTGCCGTCAGGGCACGCGTGCGCAGACCCACGCATCCACGCGTTCCGCACCCGCGTCGAGCAGCGCGCGGGCGGCGGCATGCAGGGTCGCGCCCGTGGTCATGACGTCATCGACCAAGGCGACATGGTCCGGTGGCCTAGCGTGGGATGGAACGGCGAAGGCGCGGGCGACATTCCGTTGCCGCTGACCGGCATCGAGTTCGGACTGGGGCGCGGTGGGGCGTACGCGCTGCAGCAGCTCCTGGCGCAGCGGCAGGCCGAGCACCGTGGCCAGCGGGCGCGCGAGTTCGAGCGCCTGGTCGTACCCGCGCTGGCGCATGCGATGCGGGTGCAGGGGCACCGGTACGATCGCGTTCGGGCGCGGCGCCGACCCCAGCGACTGGGCCATCAGGCCTGACATCAGCCGCCCGGCGGCAAGGTCGCGATGGAATTTGAAGCGTGGCACCAGCCGGTCCAGCGGAAACCCGTAGACGAAGACCGCCCGGGTCTGCGTCAACGTCGAGTGTTGTCCCAGGCACGCCCCGCACTCGCCGTCCGCCGCCAGCGGTATCCCGCAGCGCAGGCAGGACGTGCGATTCCATGGAAGCCGTTCCGTGCATGAAGCGCAAAGATCGGCGCCGTTGAACCCGCGTTCGCGACATATCAGGCATCGGGGTGCGAGTAGCAGGCAGGCGGCGCGCTGCCACCAACCGTCAACTTTCAAAGCATCCATGCGGTTGACAGGGCGAAGCCCGGTTTCCAGACTTCCCCGACTGTATTCCCGCGAGGCCGCGATGTCCGCTCACATTTCCACTGAAGTACCGGCACTGCGCCACGACTGGCAACGCGAGGAGCTGCTGGGCCTGTTCGACCTGCCGTTCCCCGAGCTGCTGCACCGGGCGGCCTCCGTGCATCGCACGCGGTTCGATCCCTCCGAGGTCCAGGTGTCCACGCTGCTGTCGGTAAAGACCGGCGGCTGCCCGGAAGACTGCGCGTACTGCCCGCAGGCACAGCGCTACGACACCGGGGTGTCCGCGCAGAAGCTGATGGACGCCGAGCAGGTGCTGGCCAAGGCCGCACAGGCGAAGGCCGCGGGAGCGTCCCGCTTCTGCATGGGCGCGGCCTGGCGCTCGCCGAAGGACCGCGACATCCCCAAGGTCGCCGAGATGATCCGCGGCGTGAAGGCGCTGGGGCTGGAGACCTGCGCCACGCTCGGCATGCTGAGCGGCGAGCAGGCGCACGCGCTGAAGGACGCCGGGCTGGACTACTACAACCACAACCTCGACACCGCGCCGGAGTTCTACGGCGACGTGATCCGGACGCGCGAGTACCAGGATCGCCTGGACACGCTGTCGCACGTGCGCGATGCCGGCATGAAGACCTGCTGCGGCGGCATCGTCGGCATGGGCGAATCGCGTGCGCAGCGCGCCGGCCTGCTGCAGGCGCTGGCGAACCTGCCGTCGCACCCGGATTCGGTGCCGATCAACCGGCTGGTGCAGGTGGCGGGCACGCCGCTGCATGGCACCACCGAACTGGATCCGTTCGAGTTCGTCCGTACCATCGCCGTCGCCCGCATCGTCATGCCGGCCTCGATGGTGCGGCTGTCGGCCGGTCGCGAGGCGATGAGCGACGAACTGCAGGCGCTGTGCTTCCTCGCCGGCGCCAATTCGATCTTCTACGGCGAGAAGCTGCTGACCACCGGCAACCCGGACACCGGGCGGGACCAGGCGCTGTTCGCACGCCTGGGCCTGCGGCCGATGGCGGTACAGGTGGAAAACAGCCACGACCATCACAGAACCGACGTCCCCGGCAGCGGTACGGTGCATGCCGACATCACCCGTCCCGAGCCGTCCTGCGGCCGGGCGGCATAGTCGGGGCAACAGGGGGCAGTACCGGACGACGCACGCTGGCGCGGGAACGCGGCCGGTGCGTCGTCGTCGACGGTCTTCCCGCTCTGCCTCGGCGCCTTCTTCGCCAGGCCACGCCGACATGAACCGCACCGACCTGCACGACCGCATCCTCGCCCAGCGCCAGCAACGGATCGCACTGGGCCGGCAACGCACGCGCCGCACCGTCGCGCGTCGCGATGGCGTACGGGTCGAAGTCAACGGTCGCTGGCTGACCGAGTTCAGCAGCAACGACTACCTGGGCCTCGCCCAGCAGTTCGAAGTCACCAATGCCCTGCAGGACGCCGCCGCGCGCGAGGGTGCCGGTGCCGGCGCATCGCATCTGGTCAGTGGCCACCACGCATCGCACGAGGCGCTGGAGCGCGACATCGCCGACTGGCTGGGCTATCCGCGCGCCCTGTTGTTCGGCAGCGGCTACCTCGCCAACCTCGCCGTGCAGCAGGCGCTGATGGAAGACGGCGATGTCTGCGTGCAGGACCGGCTCAACCACGCCAGCCTGATCGATGCGACCCGTCTCGCCGGCGCCAAGCTGCGCCGCTATCCGCACCTCGATCCCGAAGGTGCGCTGCGCCAGCTGAAGCTGCACGCGGAAGGCGCCGCGATGCTGGTCACCGACGGCGTCTTCAGCATGGACGGCGACACCGCGCCACTGCGTTCGCTCAGCCTGGTCGCGCGCATGCAGCAGGCGGTGTTCTTCGTCGACGATGCGCATGGGGTCGGCGTGCGCGGCCCCGACGGGCGCGGCAGCGTGGCCGAGGCGCGCATGGGCGTGGCGGACGTGCCGCTGCAACTGGTCACGCTGGGCAAGGCGCTGGGTGGCTACGGGGCGGTCGTGGTCGGCGAAGACACGTTGATCCAGCATCTGGCCGAAACCGCGCGGCCTTACATCTACACCACGGCGATGCCGCCCGCACTGGCTGCCGCCACGCGCGTTGCGGTCAAGCATGCACGCCGCGACCAGTGGCGCCGCGAAAAGCTGCACTCGCTGGTGGACCGCTTCCGCAACGGCGCGCAGCGTGCGGGCCTGCAGCTGATGGCGTCCGACTCGCCGATCCAGCCGGTGCTGTGCGGCAGCGATGCCACCGCGATGGCGCTGTCCGCTGCGCTGGACAGCGCCGGCTACCTGGTGCCGGCCATCCGTCCGCCCACCGTGCCGGATGGCAAGGCGCGGCTGCGCGTGACGCTGTCGGCGCTGCATTCGCTGCAGGAGGTGGACGGCCTGGTCGCCACGCTGGCGCGCTCGTGGGATGCCGTGCAGCGCGTGCACGGCGCCGTCGCCTGATCGAGCCGCCGGGTGTTCGCACGATCCTGCACCGCGCGGGATCGGCGACAATACGCGGCATGCATATCGAAACCATCGGCAACGGCCCGTCCCTGGTGCTGCTGCACGGCTGGGCGCTGCATGGCGGCGTGTTCGCGCCGCTGGTGAAGCGCCTGTCCGACCGCTACACGCTCCATCTCGTCGACCTGCCCGGGCATGGCCACAGCCGCGGCAGTGAGGTCGCGTTGACGCTGGATGCGACCGTCGACGCCGTCCTGGCCAGTACACCGCCGGCCGTTTGGCTGGCATGGTCGCTCGGGGGGCTGTTCGCCCTGCATGCGGCTGCCACCTCGTCGCAGGTGCGAGGGCTGGCGATGGTGGCGGCGACGCCGCGCTTCGTGCGCGGGGACGGCTGGCAGCACGCGGTGCTCGCCAGTGTGTTCGCGCAGTTCGGCAGCGACCTGAGCGACGACTACGGGGGCACACTGGACCGCTTCCTCGCCCTGGATACGATGGGTTCCGAACACGCACGCAGCGAGCTGCGCACGTTGAAGCAGGATCTCTACGCGCGCGGCGGACCCGCGCCGTCCGCATTGCGCGCCGGCCTGCAACTGCTCGAACAGTCGGACTTGCGCGCGACGCTGCCTGCGTTGTCCGTGCCCAGCCTGTGGCTGGCAGGGCGTCGCGACCTGCTGGTGCCCTCGAAGGCGATGCAGGCCGCGGCCGCGATGGCGCCGGAGTCCACTTTCGTCGAGATCGCCGGTGGTGGCCACGCGCCGTTCCTCGGTCACGCCGACCTCGTCGCCGCCGACGTCGATCGCTTCATGCGGTCGCTGCCGCAGGATGGGACGGCATGACCTTCGACCAGCGCCATATCCGTCGCGCGTTCTCGCGCTCCGCCGCCGGCTACGACGCGGCAGCGGCCCTGCAACACGAAGTCGAGAAACGGCTGCTCGAGTCGCTGGACTATTTCACCTTGCGACAGGGGCAGGACGCCGTCGAGCCGAAGGTGGTGCTGGACGTGGGCTGCGGTCCCGCGCATGCGGCCGCGGCGATGCGCAAGCGCTGGCCGAAGGCGCAGGTCATCGCCGTGGACATGGCCTTGCCGATGTTGCGCGAGGCGAAGAAGCAGGCCGGCTGGTGGAAGCCGTTCCATCGCGTCTGCGCCGACCAGCGCGCGTTGCCATTGGCCGATGGCAGCGCCGACGTGCTGTTCTGCAACCTGAGCCTGCAATGGGTGGACGACCTGCCGCACGTATTCAACGGCTTCCGCCGCGTACTGAAGCCCGGCGGCCTGCTGGTGTGCTCCACCTTCGGACCCGAGACACTGCAGGAACTGCGCGACGCCTTCGCGCACGCCGACGACACACCGCATGTCAGTCCGTTTCCACCCATCGCGCAGTTCGGCGATGCGTTGATGCTGGCCGGTTTCCGCGATCCCGTGCTCGACCGCGACCGCTTTACCCTGACCTACGACGACCTGCCTGCCTTGATGCGCGAGCTGCGTGCGATGGGAGCGACCAACGCCCTGCGGCATCGCCGGCACACGCTCACCGGGCGCGCACGCTTCGCGGCGGCGGCCGCAGCGTACGAACCGCTTCGGCGCGCCGACGGCAAACTGCCCAGCACATGGGACGTCATCTACGCGCATGCGTGGTCGCCGCCGCCGGGTGCGCCGATCCGGGGGCAGGGCGAGGACATCGCCACGGTGCCGCTGTCGAAGATTCCGATCAGGCGAAAACTGTAGGAGGGGCTTCAGCCCCGACCGCCCGTCTTCAGATAGAGAACGATCTGGAGAGGATGCAGTGAAGTGCGAGGTACGTGGCCCCCGCCTTCTCCCGCTACACCATCGGCATCAGGGTTGCAGGAGGCCATGATCGGGGCTGAAGCCCCTCCTACACGAAATCAACCGCCGACTTGCCGGATCCAGTCCTGCAGGTTGTAGTAGTTGGTGACGCGTGCGATGCGGTCGTCGCGGATGTCGAAGAACGCGCCGCCTGGCAGCACGTAGGTCTGGCCGTTCGCGGGCGGCAGGCCTTCGTCGGTGTGGAGGTATTCGCCATGCACGATGTATTCGGCGGCCGCATGCTGGCCGTCCTGGGTGACCAGCACCACGATGTCGCGCAGCTGTTCGCGGTAACTCGCGTTCATGCGTCCGAGAAAGGCGGCGAAGGCCTCGCGGCCGGTTTCGCGTGCGCCCTGGTTGAGATCGTGCACCACGTCGTCGGCCAGCATGGCCAGCATGCCTTCCCAGTCGCCGCGGTTGAAGGCGGCGTAGTAGGTGAGGACGAGCTCGGTGGCGCGGTCCTGCCGGCGCGTGCCGTCGATCTTCATGCGGAATCCCGTGGGGAGGGCGACACTTCGATCATACGCCACGCCATCAGCGCGGCAGCCGGTCGCGATGGAAGAAATACACTTCCTGCAGCAGGAAGCGCCAGCGCGTGGCGAAGCTGCGGAAGCGGCTGGTCGGCGTGGGCGAACCGACCGAGCGGATGCCGAGATCCCGGCTGATCCGCAATGCGCGCGCCATGTGCAGCGGATCGCTGACGATGATGACGGTGTGCAGCTTGTGCTGCTGCATCAACACGCGGGCCTGGCGCAGGTTGTCGTGCGTGTTGCGCGACAACGATTCGATCAGGATCGCCTTCGCCGGAACGCCCTCGCGCATCGCGTAACGGCGTGCCACCTGCGATTCGGAAAAGCGCGCGCCAGTCCCGCCATAGCCACCGGTGAAGATCAGTGTCGGCGCCAGGCCGCGCTTGTACAGGTCGATGCCGTGGCGGATGCGCTCCTCGAACACGGGCGACGGTTTGGCGTCGTAGGCCGCCGCGCCGAGCACGATGATCGCATCGGCGGGCACGGCGTCGTCGCGCTGACCTACCCAGACGATGTAGGCGGCCACGCCGGCCAGCCAGACCAGCGCGAGAAACAACAGGCGCCACATCCATCCGATGAAGCCGCGCCCGGTTTTCTTCCTGCGCAGGGTCATGCGGCGCGCTCCCACGGCAGGGCAGCGAGGTCGACATTGCCGCCGGACAGCACCACGCCCACGCGTTGTCCGGCGAATCGTCCGGGGTGCCGCAGGATCGCTGCCAGGGCGATGGCCGAAGAGGGTTCCACGAGCAGCTTCAGGCATTGCCACAGCAGGCGCATTGCGGCGAGCGTGTCGGCGTCGGGCACCGTGACGACATCCACCGCGTAGGTGCGCAGCAATGCGAAGTTGGGTTCACCCAGCGTGCCGCGCAGGCCGTCGCAGAGGGTGTCGGGCACGAAGTCGACGCGGCGCTCGCCGGCCGCCAGCGAATCGGCGGTATCCGCGGCGCCTTCCGGTTCGGCGCCGATGATGTGGCAATCCGGCGCGGTCGCCGCCGCAGTGATCGCGGTGCCGGACAGCAATCCCCCTCCGCCGACCGGCGCGACCAGGGCATCCAGCGGACCCTGCGCGTTGAGCAGTTCCAGGGCGGCGGTACCCTGGCCGGCGATGACGTGCGGATGGGTGTACGGATGGATCAGGCTGGCGCCGGTTTCGGCCTCCACGCGTGCGGCGGCGGCTTCGCGCGCCTCGATGGTCGCTGCACAGCGATGCAGCGTCGCACCGTAGCGGGCGATGTTGGCGAGCTTGGCGGCGTTTGCGCCCTCCGGCACCACCACGTGGCAGGCGATGCTGCGGGTGCGGGCCGCCAGCGCCAGGGCCGCGCCGTGGTTGCCCGACGAATGCGTCACCACGCCACGCGTGGCGGTGGCGTCATCCAGTGCCCAGACCGCATTGCAGGCCCCGCGGAACTTGAACGCGCCACTCCGCTGCAGTGGCTCCGCCTTGAAGTGGAGATGGCAGCCGGCCAGCGTGTCGAGTGCGCTCGATCGCAGGACGGGCGTGGCGTGGGCGTGGGGGGCGATACGGGCGGCGGCGGCGAGGACGTCGTCGAAGGTGGGCAGGAGAGGCGTCGGCATGCGGAAAGGTTAGCGCATCGCTCCGCCATGAACCTCAGCGAACGCGTCCGGAAGTGGCTGGACCGATACGGGCAGGGTTAAGCACGGATTCAATGCGGCAGGCCGATCCTGCGAAGGCAGAGTAACGGGGGTTCCGCCATGAAGCGCACATCTCTTTTGACCATCGCCTTCGCCAGCCTGACCCTGGGAGGCTGTGCGACCTACGACTATGTCGGCGACACCGCGCCGGGCGGCTACTACCACGGCCGGCCGAGCACGCAGTACTCCGATCCGTACGGTGGCTACTACGGCGGAGGCGCGTATGGCAGCTACGGATACGGCGGACCCTATCGCTACAACAACTACTACGGGTATCCGTACTACGGCTATTACGGATCGCACTATCCGTACTACCCGCCGCGTCCTCCCCGTCCCCCGCGTCCGGACGACCACAACCCGCCTCCGCCGCCTCCGCCGACCAGCGGGGGTGGCAATCGTCCCCCGCCGTGGCGCGACCCGACCGGCCGCTGGCGCGAGGGGGGATCCCAGCCCATGGTCCCGGGCCGCCCTGGCCAGGTCATCCCGTCTCCGAGCCAACCGCGCATGGACGAGGGTGGTTATCGTCCGCCGCGCGTGACCCCTTCCCCGTCCATGCCGCGCTCGGCCGAGCGACCGCAGCGCATGGAACGGGCGCCGGCGCCGCCGCGTGCCGAGCGGCAGGCGCCCCCGCAGCGCATGGAGCGTCCAGCACCTCCGTCCCGTCCCATGCCGCGCGATGACGGGGGCACGCGCCAACTCGAGCGGTAATTGCGCCCTTCCGGCGGCACCGTCCGTCGCCTGCCCCCCGCCGCCGACGCGGTTGCGAACCTTGGTTGACCGGTTGCGTCGCTTTCTGACGTAAGCGGCAATTAAAGGTTCAATGTCGACGTCCGGTGGGGAAATCTGGATCCCCCCTGTTCCGGCCCCATCGGGCGTCGGCGCCTAACAAGAAGCCCGGCTCTGCCGGGCTTTTTTCTTGCTCTGGTATCCTGCGCGCATAAAAAAGGGGCCGGTAGTCCCCCGACTACCGGCCCCGGCATCCCCGGCGTGCGCATGGCTGGCCCCTGTTCCAATTACCAACCCGGCGCCCCTGGTCGCTTGCCACGACGGGTGCATGGGGATCCAGCAGGAAGCGTGCCAACTCTGCCCGGTCGCCATGCCGGATCCCGTCTTCCGTAACGGCCCCGTCCACGGGCCTTCGTCATCGACTCTTTGCCATGAGCCCCAGCTTCCACCACTACGACGTCATCATCATCGGCGGCGGCCATGCCGGCACCGAGGCCGCGTTGGCGTCCGCGCGTGCCGGAGCACGCACGCTGCTGCTGACGCACAACGTGGAAACGGTGGGCGCGATGAGCTGCAATCCGGCCATCGGCGGCATCGGCAAGGGCCACCTGGTCAAGGAGATCGATGCACTGGGCGGCGTAATGGCGTGGGCCGCAGACCGCGCCGGCATCCAGTGGCGCACGCTCAATGCGTCGAAGGGTCCCGCCGTGCGCGCGACGCGTTGCCAGGCCGACCGTGCGCTGTACCGCAGCGCCATCCGTCGCGCGGTGGAAGCGCAGCCGAACCTGACGCTGTTCCAGGCCGCCGTCGACGATCTGGTCATCCAGAACAACACCGTGCGCGGTGCGGTCACCCAGACCGGCCTGACGTTCCATGCGCCGGCCGTCGTGCTGACGGCGGGCACCTTCCTCGCGGGCAAGATCCATGTCGGCGAAACGCAGTACGCCGCCGGCCGCGCCGGCGATCCGCCGGCGACCGCACTGGCGCAGCGCCTGCGCGAAGGCGCGTTTGTCGTCGACCGCCTGAAGACCGGTACGCCGCCGCGCATCGACGGCCGCTCGCTTGACTATTCGGTGATGGAAGAGCAGCCCAGCGACGATCCGTTGCCGGTGATGTCGTTCATGGGCGACATCACCGACCATCCGCGCCAGGTGTCGTGCTGGATCACCCACACCAGCGAGCAGACCCACGAGATCATCCGCGGCGCGCTGCACCGTTCACCGATGTACTCCGGCCAGATCGAAGGCATCGGTCCGCGCTACTGCCCGTCCATCGAGGACAAGGTGGTGCGCTTTGCCGAGAAGGCCAGCCACCAGATCTTCGTCGAGCCGGAAGGCCTCGATGTCGCCGAGATCTACCCGAACGGCATTTCCACCTCGCTGCCGTTCGACGTGCAGCTGGCGCTGGTGCGCAGCATCCGCGGCATGGAACACGCGCACATCACGCGTCCGGGCTATGCCATCGAGTACGACTTCTTCGATCCGCGCGGCCTGAGGGCGTCGCTGGAGACGAAGGCCGTCGCCGGCCTGTTCTTCGCCGGCCAGATCAATGGCACCACCGGCTACGAGGAAGCGGCAGCCCAGGGCCTGCTCGCCGGCCTCAACGCCGCGCGCTTCGTGCAGCAGAAAGAGGCCTGGTCGCCGCGTCGCGACGAAGCCTACCTGGGCGTGCTGGTCGACGACCTGATCACAAACGGCACCAAGGAGCCGTACCGCATGTTCACCAGCCGCGCCGAGTACCGGTTGCAGCTGCGCGAGGACAATGCCGACCTGCGGCTGACCGAAACCGGTCGCACGCTGGGCCTGGTCGATGACGCACGCTGGCAGCGCTTCGAAGCCAAGCGTGAGGCTATCGCGCGCGAAACCGGCCGCCTGCGCGCGCTGTGGGCCACGCCGGCGAATGCGCTGGGGCGCGAGGTCGCCGATACGCTCGGCGTGCAGGTCAGCCGCGAGACCAACGTACTCGACCTGATCAAGCGCCCGGAGCTGGACTACGCCAAGTTGATGTCCGTAGCTTCCATTGGGCCTGCGGTGGCCGATGCGCAGGTTGCGGAACAGGTGGAGATCGGCGTCAAGTACGCCGGCTACCTCGACCGCCAGCGCGACGAGATCGAACGCCAGCAGCGCAACGAATCCACGCCCATCCCGATGGGATTCGACTTCGCCGGCGTGCGCGGCCTGTCGGCCGAAGTGCAGCAGAAGCTTGAACGCGTGCGGCCCGAAACCGTCGGCCAGGCCCAGCGCATCCCCGGCATGACGCCCGCCGCCATCTCGCTGCTGCTGGTGCACCTGGAACGCGCGCGGCGTACGCGGGTGGCGTGAGTGGCAGTTCCTGCCGTTGCTAACGTTGTAGGAGCGACGTAAGTCGCGACCGCACGCCTTCCGACATACAGAACCAAGTCCGTCCGCTGTCGACGGTTCGCCCTCGCCGAGAATCTGCGGTCGCGACTTACGTCGCTCCTACAGGGGGTCTTCAGGATGATGCCGTGCCTCCCACGCCGCCAGCTGCTCGCGGTAGTGCTGCAGCTGTTCCGCGTACAGGTCGTGCACGCAGATCGGGCAGCCGCTGTTGCAGCAGTCGCTGGGCAGCGGCGGCTCGGGTTCGACGGGGCGCGGGTCGTCGTCGGGCGTCACTGCGCGCCCATTTCCTTCAACAGGTGGGGCGCCGGATACACCTTGCCCATCAGCCAGCGCAGGTAGCGCATGTCGACGTGGACGGCGCGCTTGTAGCGCGGGTCGAACATCCAGCTGGCGCTGACGGATTCCCAGTTGCTGTCGAAGTTCAGGCCGATCAGTTCGCCGCGTGCGTTGAGCACGGGTGAGCCGGAATTGCCGCCGGTGGTGTCCAGGTTGGTCAGGAAGTTGACCGTCTGCGTCTTCAGCGCGGGATCTTCCGTGCCGGCGAAGTCGCCTTTCGCGATGGCGTCGAGCAGCGGCTTCGGCGCATCGAAGGGAACGGTACCGGTGTTCTTCTCGACGATGCCGGCCACCGTGGTGACCGGCGTGTACTGCACGCCGTCGCGCGGCGAGAAGCCGTCGACCTTGCCGAAGCTGACGCGCAGCGTGCCGTTGGCGTCGGGATAGAGCGCCCGACCCTGCTGCGTGCGCCAGGCGAACAGCGCGCGCATGTAGGCCGGGCGCAGGCGCAGCTGTTCGCCCTCGCGCGTCTTGCGTTCCTGCTCCAGCGCCAGCTGCGTGGGGACCAGTTTCACGGCCACGTCGATCAGCGGATCGGCGGCAACGGGCTTGCCCTCGCGCGCGGCGGCAAAGCGCGACAGGCGCTCGCTCTCGTCGCCGAGTTTCGTGCCCGCATACAGCGTGTCGAGCGTCTGTTTCAGCGTGGCGGGCGTGCGGCCGAAGGCGGCGTCGAAAGCGGGAAGGCGCTGCGCGTCCGGCAGCTGCTGGTAGCGCGTCAGCAGGACGGTCAGCAGCGCCTTCTCCACGTCGGACGCATAGCGGCGCTGCACCTGTTTCAGGATGCCTTCGATCATGGCGTGGTCGCGCGCCTGGTAGCCGCTCTCGCGCTCGGCATCCGGCTTCATCGACTCCACGCGCAGGCGGTCCAGGGTGATCGCGGCACGCATCAGCTGCGACTGCGCGCCGAACAGGTTCAGCAGCAACTCGCGCTCGCGCACCGCAGAGCCTCCGGCGATCGACGCGGCCAACGCATCGATGTCGGTGCGCTCCTTCGCCGCGGCTTCCGTCGCCAGCATGCCGCGCTCGTCCTCCGCGCGCAGCCGCACCGCATCGCTGCGATGCAGGCCTTCCAGTTCGCCCGCGGCGCGCTTGCGCTGGTTCTTCAACGACTGCAGCTGCGCGGCGTAGCGCGTCTTCGCGTCGGCATCGTTCGTGCCCGCGGCTTCCACCACGTCGATCAGCTGGTCGAACACCGCCACGCGCGTCGGCAGCGTCCAGGTGATCTGCTCTTCGAACTCGGCGGCGGTGCGGTGACGGAAGGTGACGCCCGGATAGCCGGCCAGCATGGCGTAGTCGCCGGCCTTCGGGCCGTCCTTCGCCAGCGCCAGGTGCGCCGGCGCTGCATACGGCACGTTGTCGGGGCTGTAGGCCGCCGGTTTGCCGTCCTTGCCGACGTAGGCGCGCAGCAGGGTGAAGTCGCCGGTATGGCGCGGCCACATGAAATTGTCGATCTCGTCGCCGTAGTTGCCGATCGCACGCGGCGGCGCGTACGCCAGGCGGATGTCGCGCAACTCCAGCTGGGTGATGCGGTAGAAGTCCGTGCCGTAGTACATGTTGGCGACGCTGCAGCGCACGCCGCCGCCGGCCTCGCATTCGGCGACGATGGCCTTGCTGGCGCGGTCCACCGCGTCGAAGTAATCGCGCCCGGTCTTGCCGGCGGCTTCCTTCAGCACCATGTCGGTGACCTTGTCGTAGCCCACCGTGACCAGCACGCGGAAGTCCGGGTTGGCGGGCAGTTCGCCCGCGCGGTCGGCGGCGATGAAGCCGTCGTCGATCAGGTTGTGCCCGGGCTTGCTGTTGTACTGGATCACGCCATAGGCGACGTGGTGGTTGGTCAGGATCAGGCCGTCCTGCGAAACGAACGCGCCGGTGCCGCCGCCTGCGCGCACCACGGCACTCAACGGCGCGGCGGTGACGTCGGCCAGGGTCTTCGGGTCGCCTTTGAAGCCGGCGTCGCGCAGCGTCTTGGCCAGCTGCGGCAGTTGCGACGGCATCCACATGCCTTCGTCGGCGTGGGCGGGCAGGCACAGGGCCACGCCCAGGGCGAGGGCGGACGTTGAAAGTCGGCGGCGCATGGTCGGCATCCAGCGGAAACAAGGAAGACGGTGACGATATCGGGCCTGCTTCGATGCGGCAATGACGGCCTGTGTCGCGTCGTCAGCGTGCGTCGCCGATGAAGCGCCGCCAGTGCTGCGCTGCGCGACGGATGCCGGTGTGTTCGGTGTCTTCCAGCGCACGCAGGGGATCGAGCACGACGTCGCCGTCGGCACTCGTCCCGCGCTTCCATGTTGCCGCCACCCGACCGTCGACGATCACCGTGGGGGCCACGAGTCCGTTGACGCTGAACACGCGTCGCATGAGCGTTGCATCCAGCACCGGCGTGCGATCGCGGTAGCCGATCAGGTATTCGTCGAAGGCCGGCAGCAGGTGGATGGCGCGTGATCGCGAAGGCGAAGACGTACCAGCCAGCAACCACCATGTGGTGTCGTCGTACGTCTCCCTCGCCAGCACCGATTCGGCGAGTGTCAGCGCCCGCAGTGCGTCCTTCTGCGTCAGTCCCGACCACCAGGCGAGATCGGCGGCGGTGGCGGGGCCATGGCCCTGCAGATAGCGCAGCGCCAAGCGGTGCAGGGCTTCGTCGCGGTCGAGCGGGGCGTCCTGCGGAATCCAGGCATCCATCAGCACGAAGGTCGGTTGCTTGCCCTGCCGCGGTCCATGGCAGATGACGCTTTCGTGCGCGAGCCAGTTCAGCAGGTGCAGTCCGCGCTGGTTGGCGCTGGCGATGCCGGCGGCGTCCATGCAGGCATACAGGTCGGTGCGTGTAACCGGTGTACCGGTCGCCAGGGTCCGCTCCACCACGCGTTGGCCGCGAGCGAGTGTCGCGGCATCCAGGCCGAGATCACGCGCGAGGCGCGCGGCATTCGCGGCCTGCACGCGCGGCGCGAGCAGCGCCACCATCCAGCGCACATCCTCGCGCGCCAGCAGGTGCAGCGTGCCGCGCATCGGCCACGTGCGCACGATCTCGCCACGCGCGATCGCCGCTTCGACATCGGCCAGCGTGGCGCCGTCGGTGCGCAGGCCGACCGCCCACAGCGCTGCGTGATAGTCCTGCGCCTGCATCGCGCCCATGTGCCGCACGGCATCGGCGGGCGATGCGGCCACGGGCATCGCGATGCCGTGTGCGTGCAGGCGCTGCGCCGTCAGTGACGGCGGCACGGCTACTTCTCCTTGCGCCAGTTGACCGAGCCGCGCGTCTCGGTGGTGCTGGATTCGATTTCCACGTCGAAGCCCTTGCGCAGCAGGTACTTCAGCGTCACCGCCGAGCCGGAGCCCACCATCGATACGCCGTAGCTGACGTAGAGTTTCGGCGACAGGTATTTGCCCACGCCGAACACCGAGCCGCCCAGCGTGCGCGACTCCAGCACACCGGCATCGTCCAGGCCGATCTTCGCGCCCAGCTGCGACGCCAGCAGGCCGGCACCGGCGCCGAGTGCGGACGAGGCCGCGTTGATGCGCTGACTTTCGTCGCTGCTCGCGGTGTTGAGCGAACGGCCCAGCACGAGGTAGGCGAGCGCTTCGGATTCGGCCATCGCCGGGTTCGACCAGACGCGTGCGCGCGGCTGGCTGGCGCGGCCGGTGACGTCGATGCCGGCGGTGACGCTGGCGCTGACGACCTCGCGTTCGGCGCGGATGTTGATGCGCGGGTCGGAGACGGCGTTGTTGCTCCAGGTCAGTTCGCCGCGGGTGATGCGCAGCTTCTGTCCGTACGCTTCATAGCGGCCATCCACGTCGAGGCGGCCCGTGCCGAGCATCTCGCGGCCCGGCTGCGAGCGCACGTGCAACGTGCCGGCCAGCGTGCCTTCCAGGCCGTAGCCCTTGAGCTGGACCTGGTCGCCGACCTTGAGGGCGAGGTCCAGGTCCAGGCGCGAACTCGGCGCGCGCTCGGGATCGACGGGATCGAGGATCACCACGTCTTCTGATGCCGAGACGCCATCGTCCAGCTTCTCCACGTCGATGGTGGCGGACGGAATGCCGACCTCGCCGCGCACCTGGATGGTGTTGTCGGCGAAGCCCACCTGCAGGTTCGGCGACGCGACCGCGCGCAGGTCGGTGGTGTCGGCGACCAGTACGTTGTCGCCGCGCACCTGGAACTGCAGGGGCGTGGTGTCGTTGTTCCAGCCGAGCGTGCCGGCGACGTTGAGCACGCCGCCGGTGCCGGTGCCGCCGGTGGACGACACGGTCTTCATGCTGCCGTTGATGCGCGCGCTGCCATCGGATAGCGCGACCAGCTCGGCGCCGCCGTCGGCCAGCGAGACGCCGAGCGCGGGCAGTTCGCCGCTGAACTCGGTCAACGTGGCTTCGCCGCTCAGCAGCGGGTGGCCGCGCGTGCCAGCCACGCCGATGTGGCCGGCGAGCTTGCCCTGCGGACGCACCAGGTCCGGCGAGAACAGTTCCAGCCAGAACAGGCGCGAGTTGTGGAAGTACAGGTCACCTTTCAACGGCGCGAACGCGTCCCAGCCGGTGTTGAACGTGGCGTCGACGTAACCGTCGCCCTTGAAGCCCGTGCCGAGGCGGCCCTGGATGCGTTGCGGGGTGAAGTCGACGTCGAGGGTGAAGTTGTCGTAGCGGATGATCTCGCCACGCGCGGTGGTGCCCATCTTCAGGCCGCCATCGAGCGAGGCCAGGTGCACCTCGCCCTGCCACGCATTGCCGGCGGGGCGCAGGGTCGCGTCCAGCGTGAACTCGCCACGCAGCGTCAGCGGGCGGCCATCGCTGGGCGGCAGCCAGGGCTGCACCAGGGCCAGCGACAACGCTTCGCCACGCACCTCCAGCCCTTCCCGGGGCCAGTTGGCGCTGGCGCACAGCGCACCGCCGATGCCGGACCCCAGGCAGCTTTCCGACAGCGTCCAGTTGGCGCCGTTCTGCGCGAAGCGCGCCGGCTGCCGCAGCGTCCACGGGCTGCCCTTCGACAGCGCGATGCGCAGCGCATCCAGCGTGCCCTGCCAGTTGGCGCCGCGTTTCTGCGCCGTGCCCGACAGCGCGATGGCGCCCATCGCATTGCGCGCATCGCCATCGAAGCGCAGGTCTTCCACCGCACCGCGCGCATTGAGACTGACGGTGTCCAGCACGGCGCCGACATCCACGGCGCTGCCTTGCAGGGCGAGGTCGCCTTCGCCGCTGCGCCACGGCAGGCGGCCGCGCAGGCTGAGCGTGCCGGCGCTCCAGTCGTTCCAGTGCAGGTTCTCGCCGCCGAGATCGGCGTCGATGTTGGGGGCCGTACGCGCACCTGTGAGGTTGACCGTGCCGGCCAGCGTGCCGCTGGCATCCGGCAGCAGGTCGGCCAGGTTGAGCGGACGGAAGGCCGCGTCGATGTCGAGCGTGTCGCCGACCTTGCCCTTGGCGGTAACGCGGCTGCCGCCCAACGACAGCGCCAGGTCGCCCTCGCCGTTGTTGCCGTCGAGGGCGAACGTGCCGCGCGCCTCCAGCGGACGGTCGCGCAGGCGGCCGCCGAGTTTCGGCACATCCAGCGTGCCCTGGAACAGTCCGTCTTCGCGCTGCTTGCCCTTCGACGTGAGATTGCCGGACACATTGCCCTTCCATCCGGCGACGAAATAGCCGGGATCGAAGCCCGCGAGCGTCGCGGCGACATCCCAGTCCAGCACGGGCGACCAGCCGACGGTGCCGGTGGCGTCCAGCGTGCCGGTCGGCATGGTGGCGCGCAGTGTCTGCAGCTGCGCGCGCTCGGCGTTGCCGCGACCGTCGAATTCCAGCAGCGCGCTGTCGTCGCCGCGTGTCAGCGTCGCCTTGCCGATCGCAGCCCAGGCTTCCAGCTTGCCGGCAACGCCGAAATCGCCCTCCGCACCGATCATGCTGTCCGCTTCGGTACCCCAGCGCAGTCCGCGCGCATTGACTGCGAAGCGGAACTCGGGATTTTCCGGCACGGTGAAATCGGCGCGGCCGCGCAGCGAGGCATAGCCGTCGAACGCGCGGATCGCCAGCGGTTCCACCGTCAGCACTTCACCGTCGATCCGCGCATGCGAGGGTTCGATCACCACGGCGATATCGCCCTGCTGCGCGGTGCCCTGCAGGTCGGCCGCACCGCCGGCGCCCTTGGCGACCAGGTCGAACGCCACCGGTGTGCTGTCGTCCATCACCCCCAGCAGCGAGAGGTCCAGCGCTTCCGTCTTCGCCGCGAAGTTCCAGGTCGGCTTGGTCTCGCCGCGCAGCGTCAGCGTGGCACGCAGCGGCGCCGGTGCGGCACCGGACACGCCGACATTCATGCGGGCGCGGTTGCCGCGCGCCACCAGGCCGATCCGTGCCGGCGTGCGTCCCAGTGCCGCCGGGAAGATGCCGGTAGCCGTCAGGTCGGTGGCATAGCCGTCGCGTGGCGCATAGCTGCCGTGTACGCCGAACGCGCCACGATCGCTGGCGATCGCCAGTTTCTGCGCATGCACGTAGCCATTGCCGATATCGATGCCACCGGTGGCGTGCGCGATGTCGATGACGGGCTGCCCGCCCTGGCGGATCAGGAAGCGGTCGATTTCCAGTGCATCGGCCTGAATCGCCAGCGGCATCTCGATCTGCGGCAGCAGGTCCGGCCAGTGCGGCAGTTCGAACGGCTCGTCGCTCTCCGGCACGTCGAGCATCGCGCCGCGCAGCTTCAGCACGTCCAGCCGCAGGCGCTTGCCGAGCAGCGGACGCAGGTCCGGCTCCAGGTAGACCTCGTCGGCGGTGAAGCGGATCTTGTCCCAGTGGAACTTCACGCCACGCAAAGTCAGCGGGCCGGCGATGGGCCCTTCGACGTTGCTGTAGTCCAGCGAGGCATCCGCCGGCAGTCGCGCCTTGATCTGCGCCAGCAGCACGTCGCGTCCGGCGACGGTCTGCAGCAGCCAGTACAGGCCGATGCACAGCAGCACGGTCAGCACGCCGGTGCCGATGGCGCTGCGGACCGCCAGCGTGCGCATGCGCGCCTTGCGTCGCGCGCGCAACTCGGCGATGCGGGCGTCGCGCTCTTCTGGCGTCAGGTTGTCGGGCAGGCGCGATTTCTTCCTCACAGGTCCGTCCCGATGTTGAGATAGATCTGGAAGCTGGAATCCGGATCATTGAGGCCGTGCGCCACGTCCAGGCGCACCGGTCCGACCGGCGAGCGCCAGCGCAGGCCGATGCCGATGCCCGTGCTGAGGTCGGGCGTCCTGCCGTCGAAGGCGCTGCCGGTGTCGACGAACACCGCACCGCCGTACGGACCGCCCTTCGGATAGAACTCGTACTCGACGCTGCTGGTCAGCACGTTCTTCGCGCCCAGTGCGTAGTCGCCGCGGCGCGGACCGACTTCGCGCCACGCATAGCCGCGGATGCTGCGGTCGCCGCCGGCGAAGAAGCGCAGCGACGGCGGCATCGCCACCAGCGAACTGGTGAAGGTATGGCCGTACTCGCCGCGCACGATCAGCGCGCTGTTGGTCTTGTAGCGCTGCGACCAGCGCGCGCGCATGTGGAACTGCAGGAAGTTCGCATCGGAACCCGCGCCGTCGACGCCGCCGCGCAGCAGGATGGAACCGGCCAGCTGGTCGGGCCGGTTGGAGCCGATCGGCGAATTGGTGTAGTCCGCGCGCAGCGACGGGTAGGTGAACGTGGCGTATTCCACCGTGGTGTCGGGCAGGCCCGTGAGCGGGTCGTTCTCGACATAGCGCCAGCGCTCGCGCAGCGCATGGATCGACGCCACCGCCGTCCAGTCCTCGCTGACCTGGCCGCTGCGGCTGCCGGTGAATTCGACATGGCGCAGGTCGATGTAGTCGGTCTGTTCGTCGCTGGCCTGCAGGCCCACGGTGTACCAGCCATCCAGCCACTTGAACGCCGGAATGCGGTACTGCGTCAGCAGCGTCTTGCGCTTCTGCGCGTAGTCCAGGAACGTGGACAGCTTGTGTCCACGCGAATTGACGTAGCGGCGGTCCAGCCCCAGGCGGATACCGGGGCCGCTCTCGGTGCCGTAGCTGAGGCCGGCGGTGTAGATGTCGCGCTTGGCCAGTTCGAGGTTCACGTCGATCGGCACGCGGCCGTCTTCCGCCTTGTCCGGATTGGCCTGGATGTCGATGCGGGAGAAGTAGTCCAGGCCTACCAGCGATTCGCGCAGGCGGTCGAGCTTGCCCTGGTGGAAGTAGCTGCCTTCTTCCCAGTACACCAGCTTGTCGAGCAGGCCGGGGTCGAACTTGTCCTGGTGGAACGTGGTGGCGCCCATGTCGTAGCGGATGCCGCTGACCCAGCCGAGCGCGATGTCGGCGGCATGCTCGGCGCGCGTGACCTCCACGCGGCGGTGGGTGAAGTCGGCATCGAAATATCCACGGTCGGCCAGGCGCCGCACGATGGCGAGCTTGCTGGCCTCGTACGTGGTGTGGTCGAAGACCTCGCCGACCTTCGGCGCGAACGCCTCCAGGTCTTCCTTCAGGTAGCGGTCGCCGCCGCCTTCGCCGTCGATGGAGAGATCGCGCCGGCGCACGCGCACCGGTTCGCCAAGTTCGACGCGCACCGTCACCGTCAGTTTTTCGTCCTCGGCGCCCTCGTTGCGGGGTGCGTCGAGGGTGATGGTGGGCGAGTAGTAGCCGAACGGCTCCAGCGCTTCGCGTGCTTCGGCGACGGCCTCACCGAGCAGGTATTCCAGCCGCGACTCGCCCAGCCGCTTGCCGAGCGAGTCGTTCAGCGACAGCGCGGCATGGATGTTCTCGATCATCAGCTCGTCGTCCAGCCCCTCGATCCGCACCTTGTCGACGGTGGTCGCAGCCCAGGCCGGAACCGTGGCGGCGAACAGGACGACGAAGGTGGCGAGGCGGGGGAATCGACGCATGCGGGGAGGATACCCGGTGGGGGTTAAGCGGAGTGAAGGATTACCGTATTCAAGCGGCACATCGTTCACGCAAACAGGTCGTCATCGCGATGTGCTCCTTCCCCCGCGTGCGGGCGAAGGTCGGGATGGGGGTGAAGGAGACACGGCGCGAGCAATGCTCATGCGAGCGATCCATTTATCGCGCTTGCCCCCACCCCAGCCCTCCCCCGCAAGCAGGGGAGGGGGCACATGGCGGAGAAGGGATGCGCCTGACGCGCGGCGCATCGTTCTCGTGGACCATCGATGGCGCACGATGTGCTCCTTCCCCCGCGTGCGGGGGAAGGTCGGGATGGGGGCGAAGGAGACACGGCGCGAGCAATGCTCATGCGAGCGATCCAGTCATCGCGCTTGCCCCCACCCCAGCCCTCCCCCGCAAGCAGGGGAGGGGGCGCATGGCGGAGAAGGGGTGCGCGTGATCGCATGGCGCATCGTTCTCGTGGACCATCGATGGCGCACGATGTGCTCCTTCCCACGCGTGCGGGGGAAGGTCGGGATGGGGGCGAGGCAGGCACGACACGAGCGATGCTCATGCGAGCGATCCAGTCATCGCGCTTGCCCCCACCCCAGCCCTCCCCCGCACGCGGAGGAGGGGGCGCATCGCGCGGCTCAGTTCGACAGGTGCTCGATCGCGGCCACGGCACGGAAGCGGTCGGCCAGGCGCTTCAGCAGGGCCAGGCGGTTGGCGCGCACGGCCTGATCGTCGGCGTTGACCATCACGCTGTCGAAGAACGCATCCACCTGTGGGCGCAGGCGGGCGAGGTGGTTCAGCACGGTCACGTAATCGTGGTGGTGCAGGGCTTCGTCGGTTTCGCCGAGCACGGCCTCCACCGCTTCGGCCAGCGCGCTTTCGGCCGGATCGGTCAGCAGGGTGCGGTCGATGGCGTGCGGGATGGCGATGTCGGCTTTCTTCAGGATGTTGCCGATGCGCTTGTTGGCGGCGGCCAGCGCGGCGGCCTCCGGCAGCGTGGCGAAGGTGCCGATGGCGTCGAGGCGGGTGTCGAAGTCGTACAGCGAGGTGGGCTTCAGTTCTGCGACGGCGTTGAAGTGCGCGGCGGGTATGCCCTTGTCGGCGTAGTAGTTGCGCAGACGGTCGAGGATGAAGTCGTAGATATCTTCGTTGAACAGCTCCCTTTGAAGCTGTTCGGGTTCAATCTCGATGGTCTTGCTCAGCGAGATCGTGGTCTTAAAGTCCCACTTCTGTATCGCAAGAAGCACTTCCCGAGCGTCGGTGACTGTGGCGTCCACCTTGATTCTTGACCAGCAAGCAATCGAGGAGTGGAGGATCAACTTCTTCAAGTCAATATTGAACCCACTCTCGATCACCGTCCTAGCCAACCCCAGCGCATTCCGCCGCAACGCAAACGGATCCTTGTTGCCGGTCGGCTTCAGGCCCGCCGCAAAACCGCCCGCCAGCGTGTCCAGACGCTCGGCGATCGCCAGCACTTTGCCTAGCGGCGACAGCGCGATGTCGTCGCCGGCGAAGCGCGGCTGGTAGGCCTCGTCGATGGCCAGCGCGATTTCCTTCGGTTCGCCCGCCGCGAGTGCGTAGTGGCGGCCGGCGATGCCCTGCAGCTCGGGGAACTCGTTGACCATGCGCGACTGCAGGTCGTTCTTCGCCAGTTCGGCCGCGCGGCGCGCCTGCGCGGGATCGGCGCCTACCTGCGCCGCGATGGTTTCCGCCAGCGCGGCCACGCGCGCCACCTTGTCGGCCACGCTGCCCAGCTTGGCCTGGTAGGTGACGGTCTTCAGGCCGTCGCCCATCGACTCAAGACCCTGCTTCAGGTCCTCGTCGAAGAAGAACTTCGCGTCGGCGAAGCGCGGGCGGATCACGCGCTCGTAGCCCTTGCGCACTTCCGCGACGTTCTGCGATTCGATGTTGGCGATGCCGATGAAGTGCTCGGTCAGCTTGCCGCCGTCGCTGAGCACCGGGAAGAACTTCTGGTTGATCTCCATCGTCTCGATCAGCGCTTCCTGCGGCACCGCGAGGAAGGCGGATTCGAAATTGCACAGCACCGCCGCCGGCCATTCGGTCAGGCAGACCACCTGTTCCAGGTTGTCGTCGGTGACCCGCGCGCTGCCACCGGCTTGCGCGGCCGCCTTCTGCACTTCATCGACGATGCGCGTGCGGCGCGCGTCCGGATCGACCAGCACCTTCGCGCCTTCCAGCGCAACGACGTAATCGTCGGCGTTGTTGATCCACACCGGCTTGTCGTGTTCGAAGCGGTGGCCGCGGCTCATGCGGTCGGACGTCACGCCGAGCACGCCGGCCGGCACCACGTCGTTGCCGAACAGCAGCACCAGCCAGTGCACCGGCCGTGCGAAGGCGTAGTCGTGGTCGCCCCAGCGCATCGGCTTGGGAATCGGCATGCCGGCGAGCGCCTCGCGCACGATATCGGCCAGCAGGTCGGCGGTCTTCGCGCCCGGCTTCACCGCGCGGTGGACGAAGCGCTCGCCCTTGCCGTCGGTGGTGCGCTCCAGCTGCGTCCAGTCGATGCCCGCCTTCGCGGCGAAGCCTTCCAGCGCCTTGGTCGGCGCGCCGTTCGCATCCAGCGCGATGTTGAGGTACGGACCCAGTACTTCGGACTTCTGTTCCGGCTGCTCCACGTCCACCGCCGGCAACAGCACGGCCAGGCGGCGCGGCGTGTACAGCGGTTTGGCATCGCCGCGTTCGAAGCCGATGCCGCGCTTCTCCAGCGCCGCGATCACGCCATCGAAGAAGGCCTGCGCCAGGCCCGGCAGCGCCTTGACCGGCAGCTCTTCGGTACCCAGTTCGACCAGCAGGGATTTTTGTTCGCTCATGTCGTCAAACCTGTCTTGCTGTGCCCCCTCCTCCGCTTGCGGGGGAGGGCTGGGGTGGGGGCAAGGGGGCGAGTGCCCCCATCCGCCCTTCGGGCACCTTCCCCCGCACGCGGGGGAAGGGGATTCGTCACGCGGTTTCTTTCTTCAGCCCCGGAAAGCCCAGCCTCTCGCGCTGCGCGTGGTACGCCTCGGCCACCGCCTGCGCCAGCTTGCGCACGCGCAGGATGTAGCGCTGGCGTTCGGTGACGGAGATCGCGCGGCGCGCGTCCAGCAGGTTGAAGCTGTGGCTGGCCTTGGTGACCTGCTCGTAGGCGGGCAGCGGCAGGCCGGCTTCGACCAGCTTGAAGGCTTCCGCTTCGTACGCGTCGAAGCGCTTGAACAGTTCGTCGACGTTGGCGTGTTCGAAGTTGTACGTGCTCTGTTCGACTTCGTTCTGGTGGTAGACGTCGCCGTAGGTCACCACGCCCTGCGGACCGACCGTCCACACCAGGTCGTAGACGTTGTCGACGTTCTGCAGGTACATGCAGAGGCGCTCAAGGCCATAGGTGATTTCGCCCAGCACCGGCCGGCATTCCAGGCCGCCGGCCTGCTGGAAGTAGGTGAACTGGGTGACTTCCATGCCGTTCAACCACACTTCCCAGCCCAGGCCCCAGGCGCCGAGGGTCGGCGATTCCCAGTTGTCCTCGACGAAGCGCAGGTCGTGCACGCGCGGATCGATGCCGAGCGCCTTCAACGACCCCAGGTACAGCTCCTGGATGTTGTCGGGATTCGGCTTCATCACCACCTGGTACTGGTAATAGCGCTGCAGGCGGTTCGGGTTCTCGCCGTAGCGGCCGTCGGTGGGGCGGCGGCTGGGCTGCACGTAGGCGGCATTCCACGGCTCCGGTCCCAGCGCGCGCAGGAACGTGGCGGGGTGGAAGGTGCCGGCGCCGACTTCCAGGTCCAGCGGCTGGATCAGCACGCAGCCCTGCTCGGCCCAGTACTGGTTCAGGGTCTGGATCAGGGCCTGGAAACTGAGGCCCTGGAAGGTGGTTACCGGTGAAATGGTTTGTCCGGCCATCGCGTTATCGTGCACTGCGGAAAAGCGGGCTAGTATACGGGCAAGCCCTTGTCCTTCCGCCGCTTTTCGCCTGTCCGCCGCCGTCTTGGATACCTCCGTGAAAGCCCCTTTCCTCATCGTCGAAACCGGACAGCCGGTGCAGTCGATGCGGCGTTATGGCGGCTTCCCGCACTGGATCCGCGTGGCCGCCGGACTGGAAGCCGACGAGACCGTGGTGGCGAATGTCGAGCGCGGCGACGCGTTGCCGTCGCGCGAGGGGTTCGCCGGCGTCATCGTCAGCGGCTCGGCCGCGATGGTCACCGACCGCGCCGACTGGAGCGAACGCAGCGCCGAGTGGCTGCGCGATGCCGCCCACGAAGGGCTGCCGCTGCTGGGTATCTGCTACGGCCACCAGTTGCTGGCGCACGCGCTGGGCGGCGAGGTCGCCTACAACCCGGCCGGACGCGAATCCGGCACCGTCCACATCGACCTGCATCCGCAGGCGCAGGACGATCCGCTCTTCGCCGCACTGCCGCTGAAGTTCACCGCCCACGCCACCCATGTGCAGACGGTGGCGCGGCCGCCGGAGGGGGCCACCGTGCTGGCGCGCTCCAAACAGGACGATTGCCATGCGTTCCGCTGGCGCGACCGCGCCTGGGGCGTGCAGTTCCATCCCGAATTCGCCACCCACCACATGCGCGGCTACGTGCATGCGCGTGCCGACCACCTGCGCAGCGAGGGTCGCTGCCCCGGCACCATCGCGCGCGGCGTGACGGCGGCGCCGCAAGCCCGCAAACTGTTGCGGCGGTTCGTCCGCCATGCGCGTGGCCTGCACGCGCGTTGAGTCTTCCCGCTGTACTTTCCCCAGAGATCCCCGATGTCGACGATCAACAAGGTGCCGGCCAGTGCCGGCGCGGAATGGCTGCTGGCGGGCTTCGCCCTGCTGAAGCGCGCGCCGGTGCCGCTGGCTACGCTGGCGGTGCTGTGGGGACTGCTGTCGATGGTCGTGGCGCTGGTGGCGGTGACGCTGCCGGCGATGACGCTGGCGATGCAGTTCCTGCTGGTGCTGGCGGGGCCGCTGTTCTTCGCGGGCATGCTCTGGGCCGTGCGCGAAGTGGACCAGGGGCGCGCGGCGCAGCCGTCGAACCTGCTGCAGCCGGTCCGCGACGGCCATGCACCGGCGCTGCTGGCCACGCTGCTGCCGCAGCTGCTGGCCGCACTGGTCATGGGCGTATTGCTGTTCGTACTGGTAGGCACCGAACAACTGCAGCACCTGGCCGATGTCTACCAGAAGATGCAGGCCATCGCGGCCGCCGGCGGCCAGCCCGATCCATCACTGGTGGAAGGCTTGCCGGCCGGGCGCCTGCTGCTGTGGCTGCTGCTGGTGGCGATCGTCTTCGTGGCGGTGAAGTGGATGACGTTCATCGCCTCGCCACAGATCCTGTTCTCCGGCGCGCACGTGATGGACGCCATGCGCAACAGCCTGCGCGCCTGCCTGCACAACTGGACCGCGATGCTGGTGTTCTACCTGCTGGCCGGCATCGCCATCTTCGCCGTCGGCATGGGCTCGCTGCTGGTCGCCTCGATCCTGGCGCTGGCCGTGGGCGGCACCATCGCGATGGGGCTGTGGCAGTTCACCCTGATGGCGCTGGTCATGCCGGTGCTGGCCGGCGCGGCGTACGCGGCGTGGCGGCAGATGCTGGGTGACGGCGCCATCACGCCTGGCGCATCGCCGTCAGCGCCTACCCGGATCGAGGTCTGAGCCTCGAGCGTCACGCATGGTGGCCCCAGGCCCACCTGCGAGGCGATAGGGTGACTGGTTCTCCATCTTGGCGCGCTGCGGCGCGCTCAAGGCCGCGATTGCTCAGGCGCTATCGGGGCGCGGCTTCAGCCACCCCGCCGCGATGATGCCCAGTTCGTACAGCAGGCACATCGGGATCGCGAGCATCAGCTGCGACACCACGTCGGGTGGGGTGATCAGCGCGGCGACGACGAACACGCCGACGATGGCGTAGCCGCGGCCCTCGCGCAGCTGCTGCGGCGTGACCCAGCCCAGCAGCACCATGATCACCAGCGCCACCGGCAGCTCGAAGCTCACGCCGAAGGCCAGGAAGATCACCATCACGAAGTCCAGGTACTTCGCCGGGTCCGGCGCCAGCGTCACGATGTCCGGCGTGAACACGGTCAGCGCATGGAACACGCTGGGCAGCACCAGGAAGTAGGCGAACGCGCAGCCGGCGTAGAACAGCAGGATGGCCGAGACCAGCAGCGGCATCGCCAGCCGCTTCTCGTGCTTGTACAGGCCGGGTGCGACGAAGCTCCATGCCTGGAACAGCAGCCACGGCGAAGAGAGGAACAAGGCGAGGAAGAACGCCAGCTTGATCGGCGCGAAGAATCCGGACGTCGGGTCGCTGGCGATCATCTGCGTCGCCTGGCCCGCGGGCAGCTGCGAAATCAGGGGTTGTGCCAGGTGGTCGTACAACTGGCGCACGAACGGCAGCAGCGCCAGCAGGATGAGGCCCGTGCCCGCCAGCCCGCGCACCAGCCGCGTGCGCAGTTCCAGCAGGTGTTCCATCAGGCTGCTTTCGGCTTCCTGGTCCGGGGAGGCGCGGTTCATTGCGGCTCCTTCGGCGGAAACAGATCGGCCGTGGTGCCGGTCTCGGGGGTGTCGACCGTGGTTTCGTCGGCGGACGCGGCCGTGGGGCCGGATGCTGGCGCCACGATCGCCGCGGGTGGCTTGGCCAGCGCAGGCGGGGTGATGGCGGATTCGACATCGTCGCGCAGTGCATTCGCGTCATCGCGTGCTGCCTTGCGGACTTCTTCGAACTGTTGCTCGGTCTCGCGCGCGCTGTCGCGGATGCGCTGCTCGGTATCGCGCAACGCGTCCTGTGCGTCCTTGAGGTTGCGCTTCAGTTCTTCGGAGGCGAGTTCGCGCTCCAGTTCGTCCTTGACCGAGTACCACTGCGCGCGCGCGCGGCGCACCCACAGGCCGGCGAAGCGCGCCGCCTTCGGCAGGCGTTCTGGACCCAATACGATCAGCGCGACGACCGCGATGACCAGCAGTTCACTGAAACCGATGTCGAACATGGCCGCGGCCGCAATGCCGCGCGATCAGGAGGCGTCGCGATCGCGCTCTTTGGCGGCGCTGGATTCGTCGGTGCGCGACTGGTCGTTCAACTGGCCGGCCGGCTTGTCGTCGTCCTTCATGCCCTTCTTGAAGCCCTTGACCGCTTCGCCCAGGTCCTGGCCCGCATTGCGCAGGCGCTTGGTACCGAAGACGAGCAACACGACCACCAGCACGATGATCCAATGCCAGATGCTCAAACCGCCCATGGTGTGCTCGCAGGAAAGTTGGGGCGCTCAGGATAGCGCAGGCGGACCGCCGGGGTGGCGATCCATCGCCCATTACTTCCGTCAGGGATTGCCGTTCAGTGGTTCGGTGCGTACTTCACCGTCCTGCACGGGTTCGAATCCCTGCGCCTGGGTCGGCGCTTCGACGACGACCGGCGCAACGACCGGTGCCGGTGCGCGGGCCGTCGCGTGCGCGGTGGCGCCGGTCGTGCCGCGGTTGCCGCGGGCGAGTTCGGTGACCTCTTCAAGTTCGTCGCGGAAGCCGACCACGGCGCTCGACGGCTGGCCCGCGCGGCTTTCGAAGATGGCGCGTGGCGTGGCGGCGCTGCCGTAGACGGCGGTATTGGCGTCGTCGTCGATCTGCAGCACCGCGCCGTCGAGCGCCACGCCGGCGAACAGGCCGCGCGCGCGCGACCAGGACCAGATCTCGGCCTTCAGCTGGCCATCGGTGGAGGCGCTGGCATTGCGGCCGACGGGACCGGCGGCCACGCCCGCATCGGCACCGAGGGTGAACTTGCCGTTGACGATGGAATCCAGCGAGCGGTCGTTGCGGAATACCAGCACCACGTCCGACGACTGCACGCCGGCCTGGAACCCGATGCTGCCGCCGGTGAGCTTGATGAAGACCGGCTGCGACCAGCTGCCGTCGGGATTCTTCACCGACATCAGGCCGTGGCCGCGACGGCCGCCGATCACCAGGCCCGCCTTCAGCGTGTCGGGGATGACGACGATCGCCTTGCCCTCGTCGAGCAGCTTGTCGGGGATGCCGTTCTCGGGAATGCGCTGGATCTCGTTGAGTACGCGCACGGCGTTGGTGGCGCGTTCGTCTTCCTTGGGACCCGCGATGGCCTGGCCGGCGAACAGGGCGGCGGCCAGCGCGATGGCGGTGGGCGGCAGCAGGCGACGGGAGGTGCGGTTCATGGCGGCTCCATAAGGGGATTTCGCAGCAGGAGGCTGCAACCGCCTGAAAGTAGGCGGGGGCGGATGAATCGGTGCTGACAGCGGGCGCCCGTCGAAGCGGGTCAAGCCGCCGCTTCGATGCGGCCAATGCCCTCTGCCACAATACGCGGATGCCCGACACGCCTGCCACCGCATTGCTCATCGTCAACCTGGGAACGCCCGAGGCGCCGACGCCCCGCGCCGTCCGTCGTTATCTGGCCGAGTTCCTGCACGACCATCGCGTGGTGCAGCTGACGCGCTGGCTGTGGTGCCCGCTGCTGCACTTCGTCATCCTGCCGCTGCGCGGGCCGAAGGCGGCGGCGAAATACGCCAGCATCTGGATGCCGGAGGGGTCGCCGCTGGCGGTGCATACGCGATGGCTGGCCGAGGCCATGCAGGATCGGCTGCCGGACTGGCGGGTGCTCGATGCGATGCGCTACGGCCGGCCGATGCTGGCGGAGCGGTTGCGCGCGCTGCGCGCCGAAGGCATCCGTCAGGTGGTGGTGCTGCCGCTGTATCCGCAGTACTCCACGACGACCACCGAGTCGGTGCGCGACGTGGTGCAGCGCGAAGCAGCGGCGCTCGATGTGCAGTTCATCGAGGACTATTCGGTCGATCCCGGGTGGGTTGTGGCCGTGGTGGCGTCGATCCGGCAATGGCGGGAGCGGCACGGTGCCGGCGAGCACCTGCTGTTTTCGTACCATGGCCTGCCGCAGCGGCTTGCGCGCAACGGCGACCCCTACCCGCAGCGCTGCGAGGCCAGTACGCGCGCCATCGTGCAGGCGCTGAGCCTGCGCGAGGGCGAGTGGACGCTGACCTACCAGTCCCGCTTCGGCAAGGAGCGCTGGCTGGAACCCGCCACCGACACGACGTTGCAGGATCTCGCCGCGCGCGGCGTGAAGCGGGTCGACGTGGTCTGCCCGGGGTTCGCCGTGGACTGCCTGGAGACGCTGGAAGAGATCGCGATGCAGAACGCGGAGTTGTTCCACGTGGCGGGCGGCGGTGAACTGCGCTACGTGCCCTGCCTCAACGACGACGCCCTGCATGTCGAGGCGCTGGTCGCGCTGGCGCAGCGTGCCGCCGGTACGGACGCATGACGTTGCGCGAGTTCGAGATCGATATCCCGCTGGGGCGGATTGCCGGGTTGCGAGCCGGCAGCGAAGGCCCGCGCGTGCTCGCGCTGCACGGGTGGCTGGACAACGCGGCCAGCTTCATTCCGCTCGCCGACTACCTGCCGGGTGTGCAATTGGTCGCGCCCGACCTGCCGGGGCACGGCCGCAGTGCGCATCTCGCGCCAGGTGCCGAGTACACGAGTGGCGTGGCGGTCAACGCCGTGCTCGACATCGCCGATGCGCTGGGGTGGGAGACGTTCTCCCTGCTCGGCCATTCGATGGGGGCGGGCATCGCCAGCCTGATGGCGGCGGCGGTGCCGGAGCGTGTGCAGCGGCTGGTGGTGATCGAGGCGCTGGGAGGCCTGGCCGAAACCGTGGAGCGCACTGCCGATCGCTGGCGCGAGGCGATTGCGGCCGCGCGTGCGTTGCCGGGCAAGCAGTTGCGCGTGTTCGCGGACCTCGCGGCGCCGGTCCGCGCGCGCATGCTCGCGAACCAGTTGAGCGAGCCGGCGGCGCGGCGGCTGGTGGAGCGCGGCGTGCGGCCGGTGGAGGGCGGTTTCGTCTGGAGCAGCGATCCCCGGCTGACCCTGCCCACGCCGCAGCGCCTGGACGAAGCACAGTTGGCGGCACTGGTGGCCGGCATCGCCTGCCCGACCACGGTGGTCTACGCGGATCCACCGCAGCCTTACTTCCCCGAACCGCTGCGCTCGCAGCGCGCGGCGCGGCTGCCCGATGGCCGGCTGCATGTCATGGCCGGCACGCATCACCTGCACATGGAGGATCCGGCGGGCGTGGCCGCCGTGATATCAGGCTTTCTGGCGTCCTGAACCGCCCTGCTTGGCGGCATGGAATTCCACCGCCAGCGCCACGTCGCCCTTGCGGATCGGGGCGCTGCTCCGCCACCACGCGGTGGTGACCGCATCCAGCTCGAGGTCCTCGTTCGCCAGGCGGCGGAGCAGTGCGATGTCCTCCGCGCTCGCCAGTTGCTCATCCGGCAGGTAATAGCGTTCCAGCGGCGCGCGGGCCGCCTCCGGCGTGCGCGTCAGGCGGGCGATCAAGGCGGCGATCACCAGGCCGGACAGGAGGTAGCCGGCCAGCAGCACGGGGATCGAGCTGCGCGCGCTGCCTGTCCAGGCCACTGCGCCCGCCACCGGCACCAGCAGGACCAGCGCCCTGGCCACGCGGTCGAACCGCTGGATCTTGCTGGCTTCCCGCCGCCGCTCCCGCGCGCGGGCGCCGGCTTCCTCCACGGACAGGCTCTTGCGGCTCATCACGGCGCGGCGGGCCTGCAGGCTTGCCGCCGTCTCGGTGGGGGGAATGGCGTACAGCGAAAACCCGCGCATCGAATCTCCGCGTCCCGTGTCGCGCGGAGCATCCGCGGTGGGCGGGGTGGTGGGCGGCAGGGGGAAGGTCGGGCGGCGGTCCATGGGCGGGCGTCGGGAGCGAAGAGGGGCCGACGGATGGCCCGCACTCCAGCCGGACCGCCGAAGCCGGCTTGCCTCTAAAGTCGTGATGTAAGTCTCATTCAGGACACGCGATGCGTCACGAATCCTCGGCGCGGGAGGTCAGCGCATGTCCAGGAGCCGGCGCAGCCTGGCCTTGAGGCGGCGGCCTTCGGCATGGAACCACTGCCGCTCGTCGCGCCACGCAGGGAAGCGGGTTTCGACTTCCGCCCAGAAGGCGGGCGAATGGTTGGCCTGCAGCAGGTGGCAGAGTTCGTGCACAAGCACGTACTCGAAGGCCGACGGGCGACCCAGCACCAGCGCCAGGTCCAGCGTCAGGGTGGCATCGGGCGCCAGCGATCCCCATTGCGAGGACATCACCTTCAGGCGGATCTGCCGTGGCGCGCGGGGCAGGCCGGCGAGATAGGCGGGCAGCCAGCGGCCGATGTCGGCACGGGCCTCGGCCTCGTAGAAGGCGCGCAGCGTCCGCCGCAGCGTGGCATCGCTGGCGCGGGCGGGCAGATGCACATGGATGCCGTCCTCCTGCCGCTCGATGCGGGCGAAGCGGCCCTCGTGCCAGTGCAGCGGAACGTCTTCGCCGCGCAACGGCAGGTGCGGGGTCACGCCGGGGACGAAGGCGACGTCGTCGTCGCTGGGTGCGTGGCGCGCGAGCTGCTCGGCCAGCCAGCCGCGGTGCTGCTGCAGGAAGCGGTCGCCGGAGACCAGGCTGGCGCGCCAGGGCAGCGTCAGCCGCGCACCGCGCTCGTCGATGCTGAGCTTCAGTCGCTTCGCGCGAGGGTCGCGCACGCGTTGCACGTCGAGTGCGCGTCCGTCCTCCAGCAGCAGCGTCACCGTGTCGCGCTCCACGCTGCGCGGCGTGCGGGTGATCAGGCGCTGGAGCAGGGACGGCATGGGGCGATGGTAGCGGATGGGCCGCCGCGGTCGCGTGCGCTCAGTCGGCCTTGCTGAGCTTCAGCGCGTGCTCCAGCACCAGGAACAGCCGCTTCACTTCGCCCGCCATCAGGGCGAAGCGCGCGTCCAGCTCGGCACGCAGGTCGTCGTGCTCGGTGTTCTCCAACTGGTCGACCGCGCCGTCGAGGAACTTCAGCTTGCGCACGATCAGGTCTTCGCCAAGGACGAACGACACATGGTCGTCCAGCACCAGCGCGAGCTTGGTGACCTGCTTGCCGGCTTCCAGGTGCTTGGCGATCTCGTCGCTCTGCAGATCCTGGTTCTGGCATTTCACCACCGCGCCGCCTTCCATCGCGTCCTTCAGCTCGCACTCTTCGCCCAGCGACAGGCCTTCCGGCAGCGGCTCGCCGGCGATCCAGCCGGTCAGCACGTTGCGCGGCGCCACTTCGGCATTGAGCGGCAACGCCGGGAAGCTGCCGAGTGCGCGGCGCACTTCCGACACCACGTTTTCGCCGGTCTTGCGCGAGGACGCGTCGACGGCGATGAAGCCGTGCTCCAGGTCGATCAGCGCATCGGTGCGCGAGGGTTTGACGAAGGCGCGCGGCAGCAACTCGTGCAGCAGGTCGTCCTTCAGCCGCTTGCGGGTCTTGCCGCCGGGCTTGCGGCCTTCCTTCTCTTCGATCTCCTGCAGCTTCTTCTGCAGCAGGTCGTTGACCACCGCGCCCGGCAGGATCTTGTCCTCGCCGCCGACGCTGAGCCAGATGGCGTCGTTGATGCGGTGCGAGAGCGTGTCGTCACCGCGGCCGAACGGGGAAATGAAGCCGCGCGACGACAGCTCCAGTGGGCCGACCGGCTTGAGCACGGCCTCCGGGAGCAGTTCGTCGAGCTGGGAGAAATCGAGGGACGTCGGGAAGCGGAACAGGGTCAGATTGCGAAAGAACATCGGGGAATCAGGGTCCGGTAACTAAGGGGGAGTGCGTGCGGTTGCTTTGCCCGTCATCCCGGCTTTCGCCGGGATGACGGCGGGGGATGGCGAGATCAGGTGTCCTCGTCGGCTGCCGCCACGTGCGGCTCGCCGGCCAGCCACTGGCGCGCGTCGGGCAGCGCGGCGCCATCACGATGGCCGAGCGAGTGGAAATCGAACAGGTTCGGATCGGAGAGCTGCGACGGACGGATGTCGCCCAGCGCGCGCGCGATGGTTTCGATGCGGCCGGGCGTCTCGCGTTCCCACGCATCCATCATTTTCTTGACCTGCTTGCGCTGCAGGTTCTCCTGGCTGCCGCACAGGTTGCACGGGATGATCGGGAAGCCCTTGGCATCGGCGTACTCGGCGATGTCGTCCTCGCGCACGTAGGCCAGCGGGCGGATCACCACATGCTGGCCGTTGTCCGACAGCAGCTTGGGCGGCATGCCCGAGAGCTTGGCGTGGAAGAACAGGTTCAGGAAGAACGTCGCCACCAGGTCGTCGCGATGGTGGCCCAGCGCGATCTTGGTGAAGCCGTGCTCCGCGGCGTAGCGGTACAGCGCGCCGCGGCGCAGGCGCGAGCACAGCGAGCACATCGTCTTGCCTTCCGGAATCACCCGGCTGACCACCGAATAGGTGTTCTGCTCGATGATGTGGAACGGCACGCCGATGCGTTCCAGGTAGTCCGGCAGGATGTGTTCGGGAAAGCCGGGCTGCTTCTGGTCCAGGTTCACCGCCACCAGTTCGAAGCGCACCGGCGCCTTCTTCTGCAACTGCAACAGGATGTCCAGCATGGTGTAGCTGTCCTTGCCGCCGGACAGGCACACCATCACCTTGTCGCCGTCCTCGACCATGCCGAAGTCGGCGATCGCCTGCCCGACCTGGCGGCGCAGGCGCCTGGCCAGCTTGCCCTGTTCGTGCGCGGCGCGGCGCGGATCGATGGCCGGGCGACGCAGGACGGGATCGGGCAGGGGTAGAACGGTGCTCATGGCCGTCATTGTACCGGGGCGCGGTGACGCCCCCGCGGCCGGCGGTGTACGCTCGACGCGTGGAAGCCAACGATCCTGCCGACATCACCCAGAAGATCACCGACCTCAAGCTCGAGCATCGCGGGCTCGACGACGCCATCGCACGTCTGGTGGACGATGCGGACGCTGACGAGGTCGCGATTAAGCGGCTGAAGAAGCGCAAGCTGTGGCTGAAGGACTGCATCGCCCGGCTGGAAAGCGCCCTGATTCCCGACGAGCCCGCCTGATCGCCGTGCCGGCGCCATGCCGGCCCGGGCAAGCCGAATCTGACGCAGGACGTCACTCCCGACCGGTCGCCGTCCCTGCATTCCCGACGGTCCGCGGTGGGAAAGGCCCGCTGCGGGGGCCACTTCCATCGCGTTGCGCCGCCCGCCGGGCAATTGGCCCGATGTTTGCTTCTTCCCCCACGTGGGGCATGTCCCCGCGATCGATTGACCGTCGCCGTCCTGCCGGCGCCACGGTTCCCAATGACACACCATGCGCGCGTCTGCGCCGTGGCGAGGGAGTGGCATGGAGCAGGACAAGCCGTTCAACCACCGGATGCCGATGTCGGCGCGCGAGGCACGCATCGCGTCGGCCTCGACCGAGGCCGCCCTGGCGGGCATCGGACTGCGCACGCAGCGCATGTTGCCGGGCGAACCGCTCGGCGACGTGCCGCGCCTGCGCCGCGAGGTCTACTTCCACGAACAGGGGCAGTTCGGCGACCGCAGCAAGCGCGTCACCGATGGCCTGGATGATTGCGGCACCACCCTGGCGGTGGAAAAGGGGACGCAGGCCATCGCGACGCTGCGGCTGCACGATTTCTCCCCGCTCGCCGTGCAGGTGGAGTACGGCAGCCTGTTCCAGATCGACGCGTTCGCGCGCACGTGGCCGTTGTCGCAGGTGGCGGTGGGCACGCGTTTCGCGGTGCAGGCCGACCAGCGCAGCAAGCCGGTGGTGGATCGCTTGATGGAAGAGGCCTACCGCTGGGCGCAGGAATCGCGCGTGCAGTTCTGCCTGCTGGCCTGCGAACCCTTCCTGCATGGCGTGTTCGAGCACTACGGATTCCGCGAATACCTGCCGCCGGCGATCCTGCCGGGTGGCGTGGACCTGCTGCGCATGGTGCTGGTGATCGAGGACGAACCCTACCTGTCCGAATGCGGATCGCCGCTGCACCGGCTGATCCGCGAGCCCGCGCGCGCGCTGCCTGCGAAGGCGTGGCTGACGCGCTCGTTCAGCGCCTTGTCCTGATCCGCGCCGCTCAGCAGACGGCGTTGAGTGCGCCCAGCAGCCTGACCAGGGCGGGCTGGCTGCGCTCGCCGGTCTTGTCGAACACCACCTTCAGCCGCGTCTGCGCGGTGGAGACGGCTACGCCGCATTCGTGCGCGGCGGCAGCGAGGTCCGCGTGCCGCAACAGGGCCACGGCAAGGCGGCGCTCGGCATCGGTCAGTCCGAACAGCTGTTGCAGGGCATGTTCCAGTCGTGCCGGGTCCGCCGTGGCGACGGGTTGCGCGAAGACCAGCAGCGCGGCTTCGCCGGCCAGCAGCGGCGCCGCAAGCGGATGCGCGGTGATCGCCACCGCACCGATAGCCGGTGCCTGCACCACCAGTTTCTCCACATCGCCTGCGCGGCCATCCGGGCGTGCCAGCGTGGCGCGTGCAAGCAGTTGCTGCAGCGCGACGTCCTGCCAGCCCGGTGCCGACAGCTGGCCCGAGGCGCGACGCAGCACCCCCAGGCCGAGCAGGCGTTCGCCGGCGGCATTGGCGCGCAGCAGCTGGCGGTTGGCGGACAGCGTGAACATCGCCATCGGCGCCTGCTCGAGTGCCGTTTCCAGCGAGTCGACGCGCTGCTGCAACAGATCGAGCCGGCGCATGATCGCGTAAGCGTTGACCCAGTGCGGCACCACGCGCTGGAACAGGCCGAGTTCGGCATCGCCGAACAGGCGGTGGCGATCGTCGCGGCAGATCGACAGGGTGATCGAATTGGCGCCGTCGTAGTGGCCCACGGCCGCGACCTGCTGCTCCACGCCGAACTGCCGGTAGTAGGCGTTGTAGGCGTCGGTGTGGCGCATCCGCGTGTTGGGCAGCAGGTCTTCGCTGTTGAAGATGCGTCCGGTGGCGAGTGCCGGCAGCGCGCGGCTGACCCAGGGATCGACGTTGAGGTCCAGCGGCCGCATTTCCTCCGCCAAGCGCTCCGCGTCCGCACCGACCACGCGCGCCACGCTGCCGCGCCCGCAACCGACGTCATGGCCGAGGATGCCGGTGAGGTGGCTGTGCGTGGCCTGGCCCAGCAGCAGGTTGAAGTCGTCCAGCCGGTCCGGATCCAGGATCGATTCGTACAGCGGCTCAAGCACGCGCGCGAGGGCGTGGTCGTCGTTCATCGGCTTTCCCCTGTCGCGAACGGCGCGGCATCCCCCGGCCCACCGTTGCGTGCAGTTAAGTACGAAACGGTGCCGGCTACAAGCATGGGGATGGCGCGCGTCAGTCCTGCGTGGCGACGGGTTCGGCGGGCGCTGCGGCCTTTACCGCTTCCGGGCTGACCTTCTCGATGGTGTGGCGCAGTTCGCGGCCGAGGATGGCCTTGGCATCGCGTGCCCATGCGTCCAGGCGGTCGTCGAACAGCAGCTTGCTGTTCTCGTCGGGCCAGACCAGCTTCAGTTCGCGCAGCTTCTGGATGAAGCCGCGGAACAGCGTCCGGTCGAAGAACTCCGGCGCGGCCGGCGCGTACAGCAGGCTCAGGCGCTGCGCCGCTTGCTGGCACAGGCTTTCCAGCTCGGCCGCGCCCAGCGTACCCGGGCCGTTCTTCACCAGCACCGAAATGGCGATGTAGTAGCGCTCGAACGCCTGCTGCAGCGAATGGCCGATCGCGCGCAGGCGGAACACCTCGTCGGTCTGGCCGGCGCTGCGCGCCAGGATGCCGCCGTCGTCGTCGTTGACCTGCTGCAGCAGGCCTTCGCGCACGAACACCTCGATGGTGCGCTCCATGCGCTCGGCGAACTCGTCCTCGGTCCACGGCAGGAACAGCTCGGCCTGCAGGAACGGGTACAGCGTGCGGCCCAGCCGCAGCACGCCGGCGCGGCTCATGCGGCGGTTGTTCTGGAAGCAGCACGCGATCCACGACGAGGCCGTGAACAGGTGCAGCACGTTGTTGCGGTAGTAGCTCAGCAGCACCGCGGTGTCGTCGTCCACGCTCAACACGTCGCCGAGCGGATGCTTGATCCGCTGCAGCATGTTGATTTCCTCTGCATGGGAAATGATGCGGTCCGGCGAATGCGGCGTGACGGTGACACGGTCGGAATACGGCAGTTCGGCCAGCAGCACCTTCGACAGCTCGATCTGTGCGATCAGGTCGGCTTCGCCCATCGCGTGCTTGGGCGTGGACAGCAGCGCCAGCGCCAGCAGGTTGATCGGGTTGACGTCGGCGGCGCGGTTGATGTTGACCTGGATCTGCTGCGCCAGCGCATCCACCGTGTCGGACAGCCACGCGGGCTTCTCTTCCTCGCCCACCGGCGTGCCGTCCCACTCCGGCGCGTGTTTGGCCAGCGCGTCGTTCAACGGGATCGGCTCGCCGAAGTTCACCACTACCTGGCCGTAGTTCTGCCGCAGCACCTTGGGGATGCCCCACAGCACGGCCCAGATGGATTCCTTTTCCTTCGGCCGCCCGCTGAGTTCGTCCAGGTAACTGGTGCCTTCCAGCAGCTTCTCGTAGCCGATGTAGACCGGCTGGAACAGCACGGGCTTGCGCGGCTGGCGCAGGAACGCGCGCAGGGTCATCGAGATCATGCCGCCCTTCGGCGGCAGCAGCCGGCCGGTACGCGAGCGCCCGCCTTCGATGAAGTACTCCAGCGAATAGCCGCCGGAGACCAGCTGCGCCACGTATTCGGTGAACACCGCCGAGTACAGCGGGTTGCCGCGGAAGCTACGGCGCATGAAGAACGCACCGCCCTTGCGCAGCAGCGTGCCCACCACCGGCAGGTTGAGGTTGATGCCGGCGGCGATGTGCGGCGGCACGATGCCGCGTTCGTACAGCAGGTACGACAGCAGCAGGTAGTCCATGTGGCTGCGGTGGCAGGGCACGTAGACGACTTCGTGGCCGGGCGCGGCTTCCTTGAACTTGTCCAGGTGGTGGACCAGCACGCCGTCGTAGATCTGGTTCCAGACGTGGCTCAGCAGGAAGCTGGCCGAACGCACCACCGGGTTGGAATAGTCGGCGGCGATTTCCCAGGCGTAGGCGTGCGCCTTCTTCCACGCGTCCTCGGGCTTGGACTTGTCGCGGCGTGCCTGTTCGGTGATCGCTTCCTTCACCGGTTCGGCAGCCAGCACCTGGTCCACCAGCAGGCGGCGCGTCGACAGGTCGGGACCGATGATGGCTTCGCGGATGCGGTGGAAGTGCGTGCGCAGAACGCGCGACAGCTTGCGGACCGTGCGCTCGGGCTCCAGCCCTTCGTCGACGGTCGTGCGCAGCGACACGGGCGGCGCGAAGCGCACGATGGTGCCGCGACCGTTGAGCAGGATGGCGAGCAGGCGGCGGAAGCGGCCGACGATGGCCCAGTTCTCGGAGAACAGCACCGAGAACCAGCCGCTCTGCTTGTCCGGTGCGCGGCCGACGAAGATCGATACCGGCACCAGTTGCACGTCCAGTTCCGGACTGGCGCGATGCGCCTGCAGCAGCTTGGCCAGCGAACCGGAATGGGTCTTGGCGCTGACCTGGTCGGGGATCAGCGTGCTGGCGTTGCGGCGCGACAGCGCCACGTAGGCGCGCTTGCGGCCGAGCGGATTGCCGCCGACCGGCAGCGGCAACAGGGGCGAGGGCAGGCCGGCGTCGCGGCAGGCGCGGTCCAGGATCAGCGCGTTCGACAGCCCGTAGTCTTCCAGCACGTAGCAGACCGGGCGGCCGTCCAGCAGGTCGCCCGGCACGCCGGGTTCGATGTTCAGCGCCAGCCACGGATCGGCCAGGCGCCCCAGCAGGCGCGCCCATAGCGGGCGCTTGGCGTGGCGGGTGGGCGCAGGTGACGCCATCGGCACGCCGGCAGTCACCGGCGCATCACCGCCGGCCGCAGGATCGGTCGGCGCATCCTGCGCAGGCATATCCGTCGCCGCGGGCTTCTTCTCCGGCGGCGTCGGGGTCGGGCCGTCCGGGAACGGCAGGGAATTCTGTTCAGGCATCGGCCGCATTATGGGGCACGCCCATGGCCGGCTGGAAAGCGGTTACAGCGTTCGCTGCCGCCCCTGTCTGCGTTCCAGGGCCGCGCGGGCGGCGGGAGGAAATCCTGCAAGTGCCTGAAACGCAAGGGTTCACCGGCCCCGGTACGGCTCGCAACCCACGCCATCGTTGTCGCGGTCCAGGTGAGGCCCGTAGCCGGGATCGCCCCGCCGTACCGGCGCTGCCCCGTGTGCGCGGGCCTCGTCGCAGTTGCGGAAGGCGCGCCCCGCCCCTGTGCCGTCGAGGCGCGAAGGCCTGGAGGGTGCTGGTCGTTGGTCGGGCGCGGGCGCGACCAGCGTCGTGCGAGCCGGGGTGCCGCCGCGATGGCAGTGGTACTCGCCGGTCTTCCGGTTCGTATGACAACCGTGCTTGTCGAGACCGCCCGGGTGCGCCTGCGTGGTGGACACGCTCGCCAGCAGCGTGGCGAGTGCCAAGACCGTGATCGCGCAGGGGCGCCGGTTCGTCACGGCGGCGACGGCTTCTCTTCTTCGGGAGGCGGCGCCGGCAGCGTGTCCGGCGCGGGCATCGCGGCCGCCAGCACCTCGTCCGCGTGCCTGAGGTAGTCGGTGAGATACCACTGCCCCCCGCGCCGGGTCAGGCTGACCACGGTGTCGATCTCGCGCTCGCCCAGCGGGTAGTGGATGCGCACGGTGGCGGTGTCGCCTTTTTCCTCGACCAGGCCGGTGCGCAGGTCGGCGAAGGTGGTGTCGAGCGGCAGCCCGTAGCGGGTGAGCGTGGCCTTGGCCTCGATGAAGAACGGCGTCAGCCGCTGCAGGCTGGCGGCCATGCCCGCATCGTTGAGCGCCTGTTCGGTGACCAGGCCGCTACGGCGCGCCGCCGGTGCCAGTCGTGCCAGCGTGGTCTTCGCCAGTGCGGGATCCCCTAGCGGTGCCTGCTGCGCCCAGTCGCCCAGCGCGGCGATCACCTGCGCGTAGTGGTCGCGTTCTTCCTGGGTGTAGTCGCCTTCGCTCTTCACGTATTGCACGCCGAACAGGCCCAGCGTGCGCGCGGCTTCCTTCAGGTCGCGGTCCTGGCGCGCGAACTGGCGCTCGAAGCTGCGCTGCAGCGTTTTCTCCGCATCCTTGGCCGACAGCGCGGCCAGCATCGGCACCAGCTTGTCTTCCAGGGGCAGCTCGGTCAGCGGCCAGCGGCTCTGGCCGGCGCGCCAGGCGATGTCCAGCCGCGCGTGGACGTCCGGCGGGACGGCGTCGCGCGCGAATCCGACCAGGTCGTTGCGCTGCAGGTGGGACGCCAGCTGTCGCACGGCGGCGGCCGGCTGGCTGGTGGCGCCGGCGAGTTCCACCGGTTCACGCTGCTTTTTGCAGGCGGCCAGCAGCACCAGCGACAGCCCGAGGGCTGCCAGCACGCGCAGGACGGACGCGGACGGCTTCAGCTTCATGCGATGTGACTCCCCAGTCGCCCCGCATCTTCGCGGCCGGCGGCGGGCGCAGCAAGCACGGCCGTCGCAAGTTGCCGGCGGACGGGCAACAAAAGACGGGCAATAAAAAAGGAGGCCGGCCGTCTTGCGACGTCGCGGACCTCCTGAAATCCGGCCGAAGCCGGAGGACGAAGTGTTGTGGCACATCTCCGGCCCAGAGGCCGGATGCGCACAGACTACCTGCGCCCGAATGCTAAGGCAATACCTGAAATAGATGTGTGTAAGTTATTGAATTAATTGAGTGTGCCGGCGATTTCAAGTTGGATCGCCTCGGCCGCGGCGCGTGGATCCTGCGCCTGGCTGATCGGCCGGCCCACCACGATGGCATCGGCGCCCAGGGCGAAGGCCTCGGCCACGCCGACGGTGCGCTTCTGGTCGTCGCCGACCGGGCCGCCGGGGCGGATGCCGGGGCAGACGATGGAGAAGCCGGCTCCGGTCGCCGCGCGGATCATGCCGGCCTCCTGCCCGGAACAGATCACGCCATCGATGCCGGCAGCCTGCGCGGCCAACGCACGTTGCACGACGATCTCCGCCGGTTCACCGCCGTTGATGCCCATGGCGCGCAGATCGGCGCCGTTCATCGAGGTCAGCACGGTCACCGCCAGCAGCCGCAGGTCGCCCGCGCGTGCGTCGGCCGCCGCTTCCATCATCCCGGCGTGCCAGCCATGGATGGTGGCGTAGGTCACCGGCCAGCGCGACAGGCCACGGATCACGCCGCCCACGGTGGCGGGGATGTCGAAGAACTTCAGGTCGACGAACACGCGCTTGTCGCGGCGGGCGAGTTCATCCAGCACGGTGAAGTAGTCGCCGCTGGCCAGCAGCTCCATGCCGATCTTGTAGAACTGCACCGCATCGCCCAGCCGGTCGACCCACGCCAGCGCGTCGGCACCGGACGGCGCGTCCAGCGCGAAGATCAGGCGCTCGCGCGCGCTGAGCACGACGGGACCGGCTGCGCTCACGGGGCGTAGTCCAGTGCGTCGCGCTTGGCCTGCGTGCGGGCGGCGGGCGGCTGGTCCCAGGCGTTGTTGAACAGCGCCGGTTCCCAGGAACCGTAGGTGGGGTTGGGCAGCATCCACCAGCGCTCGCCGAACCAGTCGTCGTATTCGTCGAACAGCGCCTGGCGGCCGTCCCGCGTATTGGCTTCCACCTGCACGAAGTCGCCGATCTGGTCGCCGAACTGCATCAGCACGCGGTACTGCTGGCCGGCCAGGCGGCGACGGCAGTTCTTCTCGCTGCCGTTCTGTTCGCAGCCTTCCAGCACCGTGCCCAGGCCGAGGAATACGCTGTCGTCGGCGACCGGCAGGCCGGCCTCGCGCAGGTTGGCCAGCGTCGCTTCCTTCAGGTGCACGGCGCGGTTGGAGATGTACAGGATGGTCACGCCCTTCTCGGCGGCGGCCTTGGCGAAATCGACCACGCCCGGCAGCGGCTTGGCCCTCTTTTCGGCGACCCACTGGTCCCAGCTGATCTCGTCGTATTCCTTGCCGTCGCGGATCAGGCGCGCCTGGTAGGGCGAGTTGTCCAGCACGGTCTCGTCCACGTCCATCACCACGGCGGGCTTCAGACCGGTGGCGGCGTTGCCGCGTTCGGACGGTACCAGCGCGTCCCAGTGTTTTTCCTTCAGCGCGACGTCCAGGTGGTCGGCCGCGGCGCGGAAGGTCTGCGTGGTGATCGCACGGTACTCGACCGAGGTCTGCACCCACGCCACGGCGTTGAGGTTGTCGTGCGCGCCGGTGGGCTTCGTTGCGGCGGCAGTCGCAGCAGGTGCGGCGGGATCGGCCGGCGCGGCCGCGGGTTCGGTGCGCTTGCAGGCGGCCAGGGTCAGCACGGAAACCGCCAGGCTGGCGGCAAGCAGGGAAACGCGCATGGAAGATCCCATTTCGAATGTGCGGGAATTCTAGCCGACCGCTGTTACACCCGTCGTTCGACGGGGCGTCGCGCTATCCTGCCGACCCTTGTCCCGCGCCTCTCTCCCATGGAAGACACCACGCCCGTCCTCAATGCCGCCGAAGCCCGCCTGCTCGGCTGCCTGATCGAGAAGGAAGCCACCACGCCGGAGACCTATCCGCTGACGGTCAACGCCGCGCAGGCCGCCGCCAACCAGAAGACCGCGCGTGAACCGGTGATGGCGCTGGACCCCGGTGCGGTGAACCACGCGCTGCGCCAACTGGAGCAGAAGGGCTTGGCGAAGCAGGTGTTCTCCTCGCGCGCCGAGCGCTACGAGCACCGCACCGCGGCGTTCTTCGGCATCCCCCAGCAACAGGCCGTGCTGCTCGGCCTGCTGATGCTGCGCGGCGTGCAGACCGTGCACGAGCTGCTCGCGCGCAGCGAGCGCCTGTTCAAGTTCAACGATGCCGACGACGTGCGCCACCACCTCGACCGCCTGATCCAGCGCGACACCGCACTCGTCGTGCAGATCCCGCGCGGACCGGGCCAGCGCGAAGACCGGTACGCGCATCTGTTGAGCGGACCGGTGGATGTCGCCGCAATCGCGGCGCGGTCGCCGTCCTCACCGATGGGCGAACCGGTGAGTGCGGAGCTGGAAGCACGCGTCGCCATGCTGGAAAGCGAGGTCGCTGCCTTGCGCGAACAGGTATCCGTTCTGCTCGCGGCGCGCGAAGGCTGAGCGTCGGCCTTCGCTGTCATCGTCCTGCGCGTTCTCGCCGTTGTTCACATTCATCATCGGACGGATAACGCGGCATTCGCCGGCAGGCCGGCGAACAGCATGCGAATGCGCGCGCGACGGCGTTGCGCCGGGTGATCCATCGCGCTACGTTCGCTGCGCCCACCGGCACGGAACGCTTTCATGGAACGACGCCTCATCCGGAGCATCGCGACCAGCGCGCTGATCTCCGTTGCCACGACAGGATGCCACGCCACCATGGCTTCATCGCCCTCATCCGAATCCTCTCACGCGCTGCCGGAAGGCCACTACACCAACGTCGGCGCCGAGTGGCCGCTGAAGTTCAGGGCGCATTATTTCGGCGGCCATTGCTTCGATACCCAATCGTGCGAAGTCCTCTATCGGGGTTTCAGGCATGGCGCGGAAGACCGGCCATCGCCTTCGGTCGAATCGTATGGGCGACCGCTCGACAAGCTGCTGAGTGCCGGCCGTGGCCCCATCCCGAACTTCCCACCCCCCGCCCGCGTCACGTGGCGCTCAAAGGACGGCACGCCGCTTGAGGCGGAGATCGACATCGGCGAGATTTTCAGGGATGAGCTGATCCGACATCGTGTCGCGCGGGAAGATGCTCTGGATCCTGCAACCAGTGGAACACCGGGAATCATCCTGGAGGTCAACGATCGGACCATCAACGTCTACATGCGGGACATGATCGCATTGAAGAAGCCGCAGTTTCCGGATCGCCCGCACAGTGATTTCCGCAACGACCTGATCAAGGTGTTCAGCCGCACGTACTGAGCAAGGAGTGCTCCGTCATGGGTTCAGACCATAACTCGCAGTCGCGTGATGGCGGTATCGACATCGAGATCGTCGGCACCAAGGGCCTGGAAAGCTATGGTGGAACCGAGGCGGATCTGACGCAGCTTCGTGTGCCCGTTCTTCTTCGTGATGATCGTCCACACGAACGCCTGTATGTTGCGGCGATGGACGGCACCGGCAATAGCATGTTCGACGATGCCCCCGGGAAATGGAGTGTCGTCGCCAAGCTGTACAACCAGATCGAAGAACGCAAGCCGGCGCGCGTTGCAACAGATTATGTGGAAGGCACCTACACCCAGAATGGCCTGTTGAAGAAGCCTGGAAAGCTGTTGGACGGCCCCTTCGGACATACCTTCGATGAGCGGGTCGAGACCGCCTATCTGCAATTCTGCGAGCAGGCCAAGCAGTGGCTCGATGAAGATCCCCAGGCGCAGATCCGGGTAGCGGGCGTGGGATTCAGTCGTGGCGGCGAAGGCATTGCGGCGCTCCAGCGCATGGTGCACGAACGGGGTATCCGCGATCCGTTGGGGGCCAAGGTAGCGCGGGATGCGGAAAATCTCGTCGTGAGTATCCAGTACGCAGACCGTCCACTGCTCGTAGAGCCGGGGAAAACGCCGCAAGTGGCGTTGCTCTTCGATCCCGTGTCGACGGGCGTCAAGGAGCACGACCGGCGCCTGCCACCGTCCACGCTCTCCACGTTCCAGATCACGGCGCAACACGAACGTCGCGACCTGTTCCCCTCCAGCCAGCACGTCATTCCCGGTTTCAGCGAAGACAACCGGAACTACAACGCATGGGTGTCCGGCAGCCACAGCGACATCGGCGATACCTATGGGCGCAGCGGCCTCGGCACGCTCAGCCACAACCTCGGCGTCGAATTCCTAAACCGTCTCAGCGATACGCCGTACCTGGAGAAGCGCGCGCTGCCCGCCGATCCCGACCAGTACGTGATCCACCGCTCCGACCAGCACATGGGCGGCCTGTACGGCACGCGTGGTTACGACCGCGACGGCATCCGCGACCACGTGGACACGCTGGCACCCCAACGACTTTGCCGGCGTGGCGTGGTGGACGACTGCAACAGGAAGGAGGCGATCGACGAAGTCCTCGACGCCCGGTTCGAACGCCGCACGGGCACATCGCCACCCCGGACTGAAAAGGCCGTGGAAGGAACGGCTCCCGATCCCGCTGATCGCTCCACCTGGCCCGGGCTCAATGATCTGGTGGAGCAGGCCTCGCGCGCGGCGGCGGCGAGGGGAGGCGACCCGATGTCTTCCGTCGTCAGCGAGTACCTGCGTGGCCCGTGGGCACGCCAGTTCCAGGCGGATGTCGCGCGGGAACTGGCGGCGCGCGAGGAATCGCCGTTGCACGTGACACCTCGGCAGACACCTCCCGGCGAATCCGCGCGCGAGTTGCCGGCCATGGTGCGCTGAACGCAGGCAAGGGCGTCAGCGCTTTTCTTCCATCAGCCCCACCAGGTTGCCGTCCGGATCGCGCAGGAAGCCGGTCCACAGTGCGTGGTCCGGCATGCGCGCGGCCAGCTGAGGCGGTCGCTCTTCGGTCGCGCCGCGCGCGACCAGCGCGGCCTGCGTGGCGACGATATCGTCCACGGCGAAATAGAGGATCGAGTTGGCGCCGACGGCACCCGCACCCTGTGGCGTGGTCAGCATCAGGCGCACGTCGCCCGCCTGCAGGAACGCGAGCGTCGGCGCGGGCTGGAACAGGAACGCCAGGCCGAGTGCATCGCGGTAGAACGCGAGTGCGGCATCGACATCGCGCACGGTGATGGCGATCTGGCGTATGTGGGAGAGGCGGGGTTCCGTCACGACTCCTCCTGTCGTCACTTCGGGCGCCGGCTGCTGCGCAGCAGGAACAGGCTGCCGACGAGCATGCCGACAAGGGACGCACCTAACCCGAGCGCGGCGGCCACCACCATGTCGGCCACGGGAGCGCCAGCCGGAGGTGCGTGGCGCAGCGTATCCATCGCGATCCGCACCAGCACGGCGGCCGGTACGGCCAGCGCGATCAACAGCCACAGCGTCAGGAAGCGGCCCGTGCCGAACGCGCGCAGCAGCATTGCGATCACCCCGACAGCGACGAGTCCCGGGCCGTACAGCGCACGCGGCAGGCCCGCCAGTTCCGGCGGCAGCTGCCAGTACGGGAAGCCGACGCCGACGAGGGCGATCAGGAAGCCGATCCACCGCCAAGCCTTGCTGTCGCGCGTCATGCCGAGGTACACCGGAGTGCGATGCCGCGCAGCGTAGCGCAACCGCCGGCGTCGTGGGTCAGTCGAACATCGCCTGGATCGCCGCCAGGCCGGCGCTGGCGCGCTCCTTCTTGCGTTCCGCATCGGCCACCGGGTCGGCGCCGTCGCGTTGCAGTTCTTCGGCGGGCAGTTCGTCGATGAAGCGGCTCGGCTGCAGGCGCATGCGTTCGCCGAAGCGGCGCGTCTCGCGGTTGTGGCTGAGCCACAGCTGCTCCTTCGCACGGGTGATGCCCACGTACATCAGGCGCCGCTCTTCCTGCAGGTTGCCTTCCTCGACGCTGGTCTCGTGCGGCAGCGTGCCGTCCTCGCAGCCGACGATGAAGACGTAGCGGAATTCCAGCCCCTTGGCCGCATGCAGGCTCATCAGCCGGACCTGGTTGCCGCCATCATCCTTGTCGTTGCGCGACAGCAGCGCAAGCTGCGCGGCGAGGTCGCCGGCCGAACTGCCGCGCGGTCCGCCTTCGAACCAGTCGGCCAGTTCGTCAAGGTTGGCGCGGCGACGCTGGAACGAAGCCTCGTCCTTGCACTGCGCGCGCAGGTCCGCCAGCAGGCCGGAGCGTTCGCTCAGGCGTCGCACGAGGTCGGCCGGCGGCAGTTCCTCCGCATGCCGGCGCAGGTCGCGCACGATGTCGACGAAGGCGCTGAGGCCGTTGGCCGCGCGCGGCGGCAACGCCTTCAGCGCGCCCATCGATTCTGCGGCGCGCGACAGCGGCAGGTGTGCGTGCTGCGCCATCTCGGCGAGCTTCGCCAGCGAGGTGGCGCCGACTTCGCGCTTCGGCGACTGCACCGCGCGCAGGAACGCCGCATCGTCGTCCGGGTTCACCAGCAGGCGTAGCCACGACATCGCATCCTTTACTTCCTGCCGTTCCAGGAACGCGGTGCCGCCGGTCAGGTGGTAGGGGATGCGCAGCAGCTGCAGCGCCTTTTCCAGCGCCCGCGACTGGTGGTTGCCGCGGAACAGGATGCAGAAATCGCTCCACGCCGCACTCTTCGATGCCTGCACGAAGGCGATCTCGGCGGCGACCTTCTCCGCTTCGTGCTCGTTGTCGCGGGTTTCCCACACGCGGATGCGCTCGCCGTCGGCCTGGTCGCTCCACAGCTTCTTCGGGTGTTCGTGCGGGTTGTTCGCGATCAGCGCATTGGCCGCGCGCAGCACGCGGTTGCTGCAGCGGTAGTTCTGTTCCAGCTTGACGATCTGCAACGCCGGATAGTCCTTCGTCATCTGCAGCAGGTTGTCGGGGTTCGCGCCACGCCACGCATAGATGCTCTGGTCGTCGTCGCCCACGCAGGTGAAGTCGCCGCGCTCGCCGGCGATCGCCTTCAGCAGGCGGTACTGCGCGTCGTTGGTGTCCTGGCATTCGTCGACCAGCAGGTAGCCGATGCGCTCGCGCCACGCCGCGGTGATCTCGGGGTTGTTCTCCAGGATCTGCACCGGCAGCCGGATCAGATCATCGAAGTCCACGGCGTTGAAGGTGGTCAGGCGATCCTGGTAGCGCTGGTACAGCAGCGCGGCATCCTTCTCGCGGTTGGTGCGCGCTTCGGCCAGCGCTTCTTCGGGCGACAGGCCGGCATTCTTCGCGCGCGAAATCAGGTTCTTCGCCGCTTCCACGTCGTCGGGCTTGGCGCCGTACATCAGGTCCTTGACCTGCGCATGGGCATCGTCGGCATCGAAGATCGAGAAACCGCGCTTCAGGCCGACCGCCGCATGTTCGATCTGCAGGAATTTCAGGCCCAATGCATGGAAGGTGCAGATGGTCAGGCCTTCCGCGGCATCGCCCTTGATCCGCTTGGACACGCGCTCGCGCATTTCCTTGGCGGATTTGTTGGTGAAGGTGATCGCCGCGATCCGGCGCGCCGGAAAGTGGTTGCCCGCGATCAGGTGCGCGATCTTCTCCACGATCACCCGCGTCTTGCCACTGCCGGCGCCCGCGAGCACCAACAGGGGGCCCTTGCTGTGAAGGACGGCGGCGCGTTGGGGGGGGTTGAGACCGTGCATGGGGTGTACTTCTGCGTAGGCCATCAGTTTACAGACAACCGCGCCCGGCTTCTCCTAGCATGGCGCCCATCCCGGCATTCGGACGCAGGTTCGCCAGCATGAACGTGTTCCTTCGTTGTGCGCTTGTCGTCTTCGCCGCATTGCCATGGGAGACAGCACTGGCAGAGGAGGCGAAGATCGATCCGGCGGTGTTGACGGAAGGGTTCCTGGCGGCGCATCCGGACCTGCGCTGGCGGGCCGAGGGCATACGCTCCTACGAGCGCAAGGAATACGCCGTCGCGCTGGAAGAACTCAAGCGCGCCGCGTACCACGGCGACAAGCCGGCGCAAGCGGTCATCGCCGAGATGTACTGGAACGGCATCGGTGTCGCCACGGATCGCGCGATCGCCTACGCCTGGATGGATATCGCGGCCGAGCGCCTGTACCACGATTTCCTGGTGCGCCGCGAGGGCATGTGGAGTGCGCTGGACGACGCGGAACAGCAGGATGCCGTCTCGCGAGGCCAGGCGCTGCTGGACCAGTACGGCGACGATGCCGCCAAGCCGCGGTTGGAAAAGATCCTGCGCCGCGAAAGGGGTCGCACCACGGGCAGCCGGGTCGGATTCGTCGGCAATCTCACCATCATCCCCAACACCGGCCCACTGGCAGGCAGCGGCATGACCCTGAGCGGCGGCGAGTATTACGCGCCCAAGTACTGGCAGCCCGAAAAGTACTGGCAGCTGCAGGACGCCATCTGGAAAGCACCGATGAAGGGCCGGGTGAACGTGGGCGAGATCGAACGTGTGCCGGCGGATCCCGACAGCCCACCGGACCGCAAGGAGTGATGACGCCACGCGGTAGAATCCGCACATGGCCAAGCTCTATTTCTACTATTCGGCGATGAACGCCGGGAAGACCACCACGCTGCTGCAATCGGCGCACAACTACCGCGAGCGCGGGATGCGGGTGGCGATCCTGACGCCGCGGCTGGACGATCGCGCGGGTACCGGGGTGGTGGCGTCGCGAATCGGGCTGCGCGCGGAGGCGGTGGCGTTCGAGCGTGGCGACGACCTTGAGCGCTGGATCCGCGACGACATCGCCGCGCACGGCAAGCTGGACTGCGTGCTGGTGGACGAGGCGCAGTTCCTCACCCGCGCGCAGGTCTGGCAACTCAGTGAAGTGGTGGATGCGTTGCGCATCCCGGTACTGTGCTACGGCCTGCGCACCGATTTCCGTGGCGAGCTGTTCGAAGGCAGCCAGTACCTGCTGGCGTGGGCCGACGAGATGAGCGAAATCAAGACGATCTGCCATACCGGCAAGAAGGCGATCATGACCGTGCGGGTCAACGAGCAGGGCCTGGCCGTGCAGGACGGGCCGCAGGTGGAGATCGGCGGCAACGAACGCTATGTGTCGGTGAGCCGCGCCGAGTTCAAGAAGATCGCGCGGGGCGAAGGCCGCATCGATCCCCTGCAGCAAGCGCTGCCGCTGGAGTGAGCCGCCCTAGCGGCAGGCGGCGCGAAGTTCGGCGACTTCATGCGGAATGACGCCGCCGTCCGGTAGTGCGATGCGCAACTCGCCGGCCAGCGCGTCGAGTTCGCGGCGGGCGCGTTCCTTTTCCCCCAGGCGGCAACGCGCTTCCGCAAGGTAGGCGCGCGCCTGCCAGCGCAGCTTGGGTGCCTCGCTGCCGCCACCTTCGTGCGTCGCCAGCGGTTGCAGCGCCGCGATCGCGTCCTGCGGCCGACCCAGCCGCGTCAGGTGGCGGGCCATCGACAGTTCGGCGAACCAGGTGCGCGGATGGTCCGGACCGAAGCCCACGCGGGTCAGCCGCACGGCACGGTCGAACCGTTCCGTCGCGCCCCGCAGGTCGCCCTTGGCCGCCAGCACTTCGCCGATCATGCGATCGGTCTCGCCGATCAGCGGGTGGCTCGCGCCGATCTGTTCGACGCGCATCTGCCGCGTCTCTTCCAGGATCGCCAGCGCTTCGTCCTCGCGGTGCGCGCTGTGCAGCACCATGCCGTAGTTGAACAGGGTGCTGGGGAGCAGCTGCTTGTTGTCCAGCCGGCGCAGGATGCTCACCGCGTGTTCGACGTCGCGCACGGCGCTGTCGTAGTCGCCGCGCTCCCACGCGATGATGCCGAGCGAGTTCCAGCTGGCGGCGGCATCGCGATGGTCCGGGCCGACGGTGCGCAGGGTCAGCGCGTGCAGTTCGCGCATCTCCGCATCCGCCTCGCGCAGCTCTCCCAGGTCGACATGGATGGCGGCGACCTGCCGGCGCACGGCCTGGGTGATCGGATGCTGCGGCCCGTGGATTTCCTGGGCCAGGTCACGCGCGCGCTGGAAGGCGGCCAGGGCGGCATCGGTTTCGCCGCGGTTGCGGTAGAGCAGGGCCAGGCTGCGCTGGATCTCGATCACCAGCGGGTGCCGCGACTGGCCATGCGCCTGCAGGTGCGCGAGCGCCGCGCGATAGCCGCGGGCACCGGCGTCGGCGTTGCCCAGCTCGACATCCAGCTGGGCGAGGTCGCGCATGTTCTCGGCGACGCCGGCTTCATCCTTGAGGTTGCGGCGGATCTCCAGCGAGCGGTCGAACATCTGCCGCGCGAGCTGCTTCTCGCCGGCATCGGCGCGGCAGCGCCCGTTCTGCGACTGGAACTCCGCCACCCGCAGCGGCAGGCGCGATTCGAGCGAACGCAGGCGCGCCTCCATCGGCGCCATGACCTGCACGCACTGGCGCGAGCGTCCCAGCAGGCGCAGCACGCGACCGTGCTGGGTGACGGCCTGCAACCGCAGGCTGTCGGGCACGTCATCGGTCACGGCCAGCACGCGTGCCTGCTTTTCCAGCAGCACGAGCGACTCGTGGTAGTCGCCGAGGCCCAACCTGAGCCGCGCGATCACGCCGAGCAGCTCGGCCTGGGCGCGCGGCTGGTTGGCGAGCTCGCGCTCGCCGCGGCGCTCGCCGGCGGCGAGCAGCTCGCGGGCGTCGAAGGTGCTGCCCTGCTGCGATGCGCTGGCATTGTCGAACAGGCCGATCACGAAATCCTGCATCGCCTGCGCACGCGCGGTTTCGCGCATCGCCTGCCGTCCCTGCCACACGCTGGCGGCAAGCGCGGCCACCAGCACGGAGGCCACGGCGATGCCCGTGCCCAGCGCCCAGCGGTGCCGCACGAGGTACTTGTGCATCCGGTAGCCGACGCTCTGCGGACGTGCGTGGACCGGCCGGCCTTCGATGTGGCGCTGCAGGTCCAGCGACAGCGCTTCCACGGACGGATAGCGTTGTTCCGGCGCCTTCTGCAGCGCCTTCAGCGTGATGTTGTCGAGGTCGCCGGCCAGCTTGCGCGAGGTACGGCGTGCATCGGGGCACTGGCTGCGGCTGCCGTCGGTGGTGCGCAGGGTGGCCACCGACGGCTTGAGGGGTTCCACGGCGAGGATCGCCTGTTCCCATTCCGCATCGGTCTGCCGGCGCAGGCGATAGGGCTTGGTGCTGGCGATCAGTTCGTACAGCACCACGCCCAGCGAATACACGTCGGTCATGGTGGTGACGAGTTCGCCGCGCACCTGCTCCGGTGCGGCGTAGTGCAGGGTGAAGGCACGCACCTCGGTCCGTGGATGGACCGGTGCGGGTTCGGGATCGTCCAGCAGCTTGGCGATGCCGAAATCCAGCAGGCGCACGTCGCCGGTCGGCGTGACCAGGATGTTGGACGGCTTGAGGTCGCGGTGGACGATCAGGTTCGCATGCGCGTGGCTGACCGCCTCGCAGACCTGCAGGAACAGCGCCAGCCGCGCCTCCAGGCCGACGTTGTTGGCCAGGCAGTAGTCGGTGATCGACACGCCTTCGACGTATTCCAGCGCAAGGTACGGCTGGCCTTCGCCGCCGATGCCGGCATCGAGCAGGCGCGCGATGTTGGGATGCTCGAGGCGCGCCAGGATTTCGCGCTCGCGGGTGAAGCGCAGCCGCAGGTTGGGATCGGCCAGTCCCGGGCGCAGCAGCTTCAGCGCGACGCGGCGCTTGTACAGGCCGTCCGCGCGCGAGGCCAGCCACACCATGCCCATGCCGCCCTCGCCCAGCAGCGACTCCAGCTGGTAAGGGCCGACGCGCATGCCGGGTTTCAGCTGGCCGGGCTTGTCGACCAGGGGCTGGTCGATGAAACCGTCGCCTTCTTCTTCCAGTGCGAGCAGTTGCTCCACTTCCCGCGCGGTGTCGGGATCGTCGGCGCGCAGGATCTCCAACTGGTCCGCGCGCGCCTCCGGGTCAAGCTCCAGCAGGACGTCGAGCAACGGCGACAGGCGTTTCCAGCGTTCGACGTCCATCGGTGCGGCGCGGGTGGGCCAGGCTCAGCTGTCCGCCATGGCCGACAGCAGGAACAGCCGCGCCTTCTGCCAGTCGCGGCGGATGCTGCGCTCGGAGCGTTGCAGCAGTTCGGCGATCTCCAGTTCGGACAGGCCGGCGAAGTACCGCATTTCCACCACCTGGGCCAGGCGTTCGTCGGCAGCGGCCAGCTTCTCCAGCGCGTCGTTCAGCGCCAGCATGTCCTCGTCCAGGCGCAGGTTGCCTTCCACCTCTTCCGGAATGTCGGCCACGCGCTTGAGGTCGCCGCCGCGCTTGCGCGCCAGCCGGCTGCGGGCGTAGTCCACCACCACGCTGCGCATCGACGAGGCGGCGTAGGCGAAGAAGTGGGCGCGATCTTCGAACTTGGCGGTGCCGGTGGAGCCAAGCAGTTTCAGGTAGGACTCGTGCACCAGCGCGGTGGCGTCCAGCGTGTAGCCGTGCTGGCCGGACAGCTGGCGGCGCGCCATGGTGTGCAGTTCCTGGTACAGCGTGGACAGCACGCGGTCCAGCGCGGCGCGGTCGCCGCCACGGGCCGAATCCAGCCACAATGTGATGTCAGAAGCGTCGGCCATCCCTCATCCCCGTGATGCCAAGGGCGCGAATATAACGTCATTTACCTCACATGACGTGAGGACACGCTGATCCATCAGGGGGTCAGCGCTGGCAATGCCCGCACCAGACCGTGGCGCGTTGGCCGATGCTGGCCTGCTTCATCGGCCGGCCACAGCGCGGGCAGGGTGCGCCGCCGCGGCCGTAGGCGGACAGTTCCTGCTCGAAGTACCCCGGCGCGCCGTCGGGGCTGAGGAAATCGCGCAGCGTGGTGCCGCCGCGGGTGATGGCGTGGGCCAGGATCGTTTTCACCGCCTCCGCCAGCGCCACGTAGCGTTCGCGCGAGACCTTGCCGGCCGCGCGCAACGGCGAGATGCCGGCGCGGAACAGGCTTTCGGCCGCGTAGATGTTGCCCACGCCCACCACCACCGCCTGGTCCATCAGGAAGGTCTTCACCGGTGCCTTGCGGCCGCGGCTCAGGGCGAACAGGTAATCGCCATCGAAATCTTCCGACAGCGGCTCCGGCCCCAACGCCTGCAGCAGCGGGTGGGTTTCGCCGACGGGTTGCCACAGCAGGCAACCGAAGCGGCGTGGATCGTTGAAGCGCAGCACGCGGCCCGGCGCGCCCCGTTCGCCCTCCAGCACGATGTCGACATGGTCGTGGGCCGCCACCGGCGTGGCCGCCGGCAGCACGCGCAGGCTGCCCGACATGCCCAGGTGCAGCAGGGCGCTGCCGGCGGCGGTGTCCATCAGCAGGTACTTGGCGCGCCGGCGTACGGCCTCGATGCGCTGGCCGGGCAGGTCGCGTGCGACCTCCGGCGGGATCGGCCAGCGCAGGTCGGGCCGGCGCAGCGTCACTGCCGTGATGCGTCGGCCTTCGACATGCGGCGCCAGTCCGCGCCGGGTGGTCTCGACTTCGGGCAGCTCAGGCATGGGCCGGAGCCGCGCAGTAGTAGTCGCCCTCGCGCCGCACGCGTACCGCGCCGCCGAACGCGTGGCTCAGTTGCCCCTCCGTCAGGGTGCTGGCGCGGTCGCCATCGGCTTGCACGCTGCCATCGCGCAACACCAGCACGCGGTCGATCTCGGGAATGATCTCCTCGATGTGGTGCGTCACCAGCACCAGGGTGATGCCGCGCTGCGCCAGCGTTCGCATCAGCCCGAGGAAATGTTGCCGCGCCACCAGGTCCAGCCCGGCCGTGGGTTCGTCCAGCAACAGTGCCTCGGGTTCGTGTACCAGCGCCCGCGCGATCAGCACGCGCCGCATCTCGCCGGTGGACAGTTCGGCGACCTGGCGGTCGGCCAGTGCGGTCGCGCGCACGTCCTCCAGGGCGTGGCGTGCGCGGGCGCGCATGCCGGCGTCGACGTTGCGGTGCGGCGGCGGCATGAAGCTGGAGAAGAAGCCCGTGACCACCGCGTCCTCCACGCGCAGGTGCGGCATCTGCTGCAGGTCGCGGGTCAGGTCGCTGGTCACCACCCCCAACCGGCTGCGCAGCTCGTTGACGTTCCAGCGGCGCATGCCGAACACCTTCACCGGCGCATCGCCCTCGCGTGCGAGCGGGTACAGCTCGCGGTTGATCAGTTTGATGAACGTCGACTTGCCGCACCCGTTGGGGCCGAGGATGGCGGTGTGCTGGCCCAGCGGAATGGTCAGTGACAGGTCCCGCAGCACGCGGCTGGCGCCGCGCACGACGGTGGCGCGGTCCAGTTCGAACAGCGGCGCGGCGGACGTGGCCGCGGCGGGGGAGGCAGGCAGGTTCATCGGGGCGGGGAGGATCGGTGCGCTGCCAGCGTACCCGAATACGCCGCCGGGCCGAGGGCCACGCCGCGACGGGAGCGACCGCATCGCGCGATCCGCGATGCCGCCCCTACAATGCCGGCATGCGCCGCTGCCTGCCCCCGCTCGCCCTTGCCTGCATGCCGTTCCTGGCGATGGCGCAGGTCAATGCCACCGGCGACTATCTCGCGCGCATGGACACGGACGGCGATGGCCGCGTCAGCCTGGCCGAGTACCAGGCCTGGATGAGCTACGCCTTCGACGGCATGGACCGCAATCGCGACGGCGTGCTGTCCGCCGACGAACTGCCCGGCGGGCGCGGCAAACCGATCACCCGCGAGGCGCACCTCGCCCAGCTCGCCGCGCGCTTCAAGCGGCAGGATGCCGACGGCGACGGCTTCCTCAGCGAAAAGGAACTGGCGGCGCCACCGCGCTGAGCCGCCTCACGTGTGGATCAGGCGTCCGCCCGCGAACGCCCAGTTCTCCCACGTCGTTTCCTTGAAGCACACCATGACGTTTTCCGGGTTCCTGCCCGCAGCGGAGAGCCGCTGCATCAGGTCGGCCAGCAGCGCCTTCTTCACCTTCACGCTGCGGCCTGCCGACCACAGGATCTCGATCAGCGCGAAGTCGTCGTCACGCGCGCCGGCGGCGTCGGGATAGGACGGGTCGAAACGGAAATCCTCGGCGGACAGTTCCAGCACGCGCTGGAAGCGGTCGCTGGCGGGCACCCCGGAGGCGACCAGTGCCGCATACACCGCCTCCAGGATCGACGACTTGAAGGCCTCGTCCTTCGGCGCACGGATGGTCAGGGTGATCAGCGGCATGGCGAAGGCCTCGTGACGGGTTGCCAGCGTAGCGCGTGGGCGTTATGCCAAAGAAAACGCCGGCCACGAGGACCGGCGTCGAGGTTGCCGGCCCTGGGCCCTGGGAGGGGCCGGCCGGGGAGGAACGGTTACTTCGTGATGTCGACGTCCTTCGTCTCGCGCAGGAAGAACGTGCCGATGATCAGCGTCATCACCGCGATGCCGATCGGGTACCACAGGCCGTAGTACAGGTTGCCCGTGGCCGCGACCAGGGCGAACGAGATGGCCGGCAGGAAGCCGCCGAACCAGCCGTTGCCGATGTGGTACGGCAGCGACATCGAGGTGTAGCGGATCTGCGTGGGGAACAGCTCGACCAGGTAGGCGGCGATCGGGCCGTAGACCATGGTCACGTAGATCACCAGGATCCACAGCAGGAAGATCGTCATCGGGACATTGATGCGGTCCGTCGGTGCCTTCTCCGTATAGCCGGCCGCACCCAGCGCCGTCTTCAGTTCGCCACCGAACGCTGCCGTCCTGGCCTTCAGGTCATCGCCAGCCAGGCCCGCGGCTTCGAACGAGGTCACCGACGTCTGGCCGACATTCACCTGGGCCAGCGAACCGACCGGCGCCGACTGCACGCTGTACGGCACACCGGCGCGTGCGAGGGCGGCGGTGGCCTGGTCGCACGAACTGGTGAACTTGCGCGTGCCCGGGATCGGATCGAACTGGAACGAGCAGGTGTTCTTGTCCGCGACCACCACGGCCGGCGAATTGCGGCTGGCTTCTTCCACGCCCGGGTTGGCGAAGTGGGTGATGCCCTTGAAGATCGGGAAGTAGGTCAGCGCGGCCAGCAGGCAGCCCGCCATGATGATCTTCTTGCGGCCGATCTTGTCCGACAGCCAGCCGAAGAACAGGAAGAACGGCGTGGCGAGGAACAGGGCGGCGGCGATCAGCAGGTAGGCGACGGTGGAATCCACCTTCAGGATGCTCTGCAGGTAGAACAGCGCGTAGAACTGGCCCGCGTACCACACCACGGCCTGGCCGGCGGTCGCGCCGAACAGCACCAGCAGCATCAGCTTCAGGTTGCCGCCCTTCATCGAATCGCGGAACGGCGTCTTCGAACCCTTGCCCTCTGCCTTCATCTGCTGGAACAGCGGGGATTCGCTCAACTGCAGGCGGATCCACACCGAAATGCCGAGCAGGATGATCGACGCCAGGAACGGGATGCGCCAACCCCAGGCTTCGAACGCCTCGGTGCCCAGCGACAGGCGGCAGGCCAGGATCACCAGCAGCGACAGGAACAGGCCCAGCGTCGCGGTGGTCTGGATGAAGGCCGTGTACAGGCCGCGCTTGCCGTCCGGCGCGTGCTCGGCCACGTAGGTGGCCGCACCGCCGTACTCACCGCCCATCGCCAGGCCCTGGGCCAGGCGCAGGATGATCAGGATGACGGGCGCCGCCATGCCGATCGACGCGTAGTTGGGTAGCACGCCGACCAGGAAGGTCGAGATGCCCATGATTAGGATGGTGACCAGGAAGGTGTACTTGCGGCCGATGCGGTCGCCGAGGCTGCCGAAGAAGGCCGCGCCGAACGGACGCACGAAGAAGCCGGCGGCGAACGCCAGCAGCGCGAAGATCATGCCCGTGGTCGGGTTGACGCCGCTGAAGAACTGCTTGGCGATGATGGCCGCGAGCGACCCGTACAGGTAGAAGTCGTACCACTCGAAGACGGTGCCGAGGCTGGAGGCGAAGATGACCTTCTTGTGGCCCTTCGTCAGATCGCCCGGAGACGCATGCTGCGCAGACGTGGAACTCATGTGCATTCCCCTCAGAATGTGTATTTGACGGTGGTGTGCAGTCGCTTCAGGTCGCCCTCGCGGTCGTCCTCGAGCGAACGCTGCCCGTAGATGAGCTCTGCGCCGATGTCCAGTTTCGGGAACGGCGAATAGATCACGTTGGCATGCATCGATTGCGTGCGCTCGGTGACGCCGAAGCCGGTGATTGCGGCGTCGTTGTCGAAATGCGAGGCCGCGTACATCAGGTTGGTACGTACTTTCGGACTGAACACGTGGCGCCACGCCACGAAACCGCCATAGCCGTCCAGCGCAGTGATGTCGCCGTTGGCTTCGGTCACCACGTCGCTGCCCACGCCGAAGGCGAGGTAGCGGCCGATGCCCTGGCCCGCGTTCACCGCATAGCGGATGTCGTCGTTCTTGCCCAGGTTGAACTTGCCCGAGACGCTGACGGACGCACCGGTATCGGTTTCCTCCAGCAGCTTGAACTGGCGCACCATGCCGGCGACGGTGAAGTGGCCCCAGTCGCCCTTGGTCAGCCAGCGCGCGGTGACGTCGGGCATCGCGTTGTCGCCGCTGTTGAAGCGGGTGCCGGTGAGGTACGGGGTGACGGTGGTCTGCGGGTTCTCCACCGAGAACGACCACGGTCCCTTGGTGTAGCGCACCTGCGCCTGGCGCACGAACACCGTGCCGTCGGTGGGACCGACGAAGTCGACGGCATCCGGCAGCGCGGCCACGTCCATGAAGTTGGACCAGGTCTGGCCGGCCAGCCAGTTGTTCCAGGTCACGTAGGCGTGGCGCAGGGTGACGGCGTAGGTGTTGGTCGCGGTCTCGTTGCCGGCCAGCGCATTGTTGCCGCCGCCGAAGAAGTCCATTTCCACGAAGCCCTTGAACTTGTCGCCGTTGTCGGTGACATGGTCCGCGCTCAGCCAGAAGCGCGAGAACTGCGCGTGGAAATCGGTGTAGGCGTCGCCGCCGTTGGCGGTCGGGCCGCCCACCGGGATCGTGCTGGGCACATAGAACAGGCGGCCGGAGTTGCCGTCGGCGATGCGGCCATCGCTGGTGTCGGTGACCATCGCGTCCATCTTGATGAAGCCGCCGTAGGAGAACGTGCCCCCCGGATTGGCCGCGGTCAGGATGGTGGTGTTCTGGATCGGCTGCTTGCCGGCCGGCGTCGCGGGCTTGGCGGCCTGCGCAGCCTGCACCTGCGTCACCTGCTCCTGCGTGGTGGTGATCTGCGTCTGCTGCTGTTGCTGCGAGGACAGCAGCAACTGCACCTGCCGCTCCAGGTCGGCGACGCGCGCTTCCAGCGCCTTCTCCTTGGCGGTCTGCGCGAAGGCCATGCCAGGCGCAATCAAGGCGACGAACAGCGCGGCAGCCAATGGCCGTCGCGCGAATGCGGAACGTTGGGTCATAACCCCTCCCGAAAGGTCGATGGCCGCGTTGCGCGGCTGACGGAGACTTGCGCCTGCACGGCGGCAACGCCTATTCGCCATTAGTCGTAACGGCGGCGCAGCAAAGGCAAACCCCGGGAAAAACAGGGGTGCGGCGATCTGTCGCAGCCTGCGGCGCACGCGTTTTAAGACCATCGTCTAAGCCGGATGCTGCAATGCCGCACGCCGGTATGCGTCAAACTCGATGCCCCGGATGCGCCGACGTCGTCCCGACGGATGCGCGCCTTCCGCCCCGCTTGCTTCAGAATCGACGCATTACTTGAACGTCCCGGGAGGACCTCATGACTGACCTGTATCCGGTCAAGCCGGAATTCGCGGCCACGGCCCGCATCACGCGCGAACAATACCAGCGCGACTACCGGGCCTCCATCGACGATCCCGAGGCCTTCTGGGGCCAGGTCGCCGAGCGCCTCGAGTGGTTCAAGAAGCCGACCCAGATCAAGGACGTCAACTACGCCCTCGACGACTTCCGCATCCGCTGGTTCGCCGACGGCGAACTCAACGCCAGCGTCAACTGCCTGGACCGCCAACTGGCCGAACGCGGCGACAAGGTCGCGCTGCTGTTCGAAGCCGACAGTCCCGACACGCCGTCCTACGGCGTCACCTACCGCGAACTGTACGAACGCACCTGCAGGCTGGCCAATGCGCTGCGCGCGCTGGGCGTGCAGAAGGGCGACCGCGTCACCATCTACCTGCCGATGATTCCCGACGCCGCCGTGGCCATGCTGGCCTGCGCGCGCATCGGCGCCATCCACTCGGTGGTGTTCGGAGGGTTCGCGCCCAATTCCATCGCCGACCGCGTGTCCGACTGCGCCAGCAAGCTCATCATCACCGCCGACGAAGGCCTGCGCGGCGGCAAGAAGGTGCCGCTGAAGGCGAACGTCGATGCCGCGCTCAAGCTGCCCGGCACCAACTCCGTCGAAACCGTCCTCGTCGTGCGCCACACCGGTGGCGCGGTGGACATGCAGATGCCGCGCGACCGTTGGTTCGACGCCGTGGTCGATGCGCAGCCGGCCGAATGCGAGCCGGAACGCATGAACGCCGAAGACCCGCTCTTCATCCTCTACACCTCCGGGTCCACCGGCAAGCCGAAGGGCGTGCTGCACACCACCGGCGGCTACCTGCTGTACGCCGCGTACACGCACGAAGCCGTGTTCGACCTGCGCGAGGATGACATCTACTGGTGCACCGCCGACGTGGGCTGGGTCACCGGCCACAGCTACATCGTCTACGGCCCGCTGGCCAACGGCGCCACCGCGGTGATGTTCGAAGGCGTGCCGAACTACCCGAACGTGTCGCGCTTCTGGGAGGTGATCGACAAGCACAAGGTCACCATCTTCTACACGGCCCCGACCGCCATCCGCGCGCTGATGCGCGAGGGCGAGGAACCGGTGAAGAAGACCTCGCGCGCCTCACTGCGCCTGCTCGGCAGCGTCGGCGAGCCGATCAATCCCGAAGCCTGGCGCTGGTACTACGAAACCGTCGGCGATTCGCGCTGCCCCATCGTCGACACCTGGTGGCAGACCGAGACCGGCGGCATCCTGATCAGCCCGCTGGCCGGTGCGGTCGACCTCAAGCCCGGCTCCGCCACGCTGCCGTTCTACGGCGTGCGCCCGGCGCTGGTCGATGCCAACGGCGAACAGCTCGACGGCGCCACCGAAGGCAACCTGGTGCTGCTGGATTCGTGGCCTGGCCAGATGCGTACCGTGTACGGCGACCACCAGCGCTTCATCGACACGTACTTCCGCACCTATCCGGGCACGTACTTCACCGGCGACGGATGCCGCCGCGACGCCGATGGCTACTACTGGATCACCGGCCGTGTCGACGACGTCATCAACGTCTCCGGCCACCGCATCGGCACCGCCGAAGTGGAAAGCGCGCTGGTCGCGCATCCCAAGGTGGCCGAGGCCGCGGTGGTCGGCTTCCCGCACGACATCAAGGGGCAGGGCATCTACGCCTACGTCACCCTCAAGGCCGGCGAAGCGCAGAGCGACGAGCTGTTGAAGGAACTGGTGGCCTGGGTACGCAAGGAGATCGGCCCGATCGCCACGCCCGACCACCTGCAATGGGCGCCGGGCCTGCCGAAGACGCGCTCGGGCAAGATCATGCGCCGCATCCTGCGCAAGATCGCCGAGAACGCGCCCGAGCAACTGGGCGATACCTCCACCCTGGCGGACCCGTCGGTGGTGGAATCGCTGGTCGCCGAGCGCAAGGTCAAGTAGGCACGACCGGCCCTTCGCGGGGAGGCGAAGGGCCAGCACGGTGCGGGCGCATCACGCCCGCATCTGTGCAGCACGACCCCCACGGATTACCCTTCCCCCACGATGGACCGCAACGCCATGCCCACCCTGCTGATCGCCGATGACCACCCGCTGTTCCGCGAGGCGCTGCGGGGTGCCGTGCAACGCGTGATGCCGGGCGTGAAGCTGCACGAGGCCGACAGCGTCGATGCGCTGTACGTGCTGGTCGACGCGCATCCCGACGCCGACCTGCTGCTGATGGATCTCAACATGCCGGGCGCGCATGGCTTCAACGCATTGGTCCACCTGCGTGCGCTGCACCCGCAGCTGCCGGTGGTCATCGTATCGGCACGCGAAGAGCCGGCGGTGATGCGCCGCGCACTGGATCACGGGGCACTCGGCTTCATCCCCAAGTCCGCCGATTCGGACACCATCGGCCAGGCCATCGGCGCGGTGCTCGACGGCGAACGCTGGGTACCGGACGAAGCGCACAACGCGCCCGCCACCAGCCGCGACGAACAGGAAACCGCACAGCGCCTGCGCGATCTCACGCCACAGCAGTTCAAGGTGCTGCAGATGCTCGGCGCCGGCCGCCTCAACAAGCAAATCGCCTACGACCTGGGCGTGTCCGAGGCCACCATCAAGGCCCATGTCACCGCCATCCTGCGCAAGCTGCACGTCACCAACCGCACCCAGGCCGTGCTCGCCGCCGGCCGCCTGGCGGTGGATCCGGATGGCCTGGTGCTGCCGCCGGAAGAGGCGGAATAAGTCGCCCGCGATGTCGCGTCCGTCCGTGCCCGCTTACCGGCGCGGCGCCACCGACATGCCGGACATGCGCATCGCCGGCCCGGTCAGCAGCGCGCCGACAATGGCGCTCGGCGTGCCCCAGAGCAGTACTGCCACGTAGATCATCGACGCCCCACCACCCTGGTAGGGACGCACGCAATCGGTGTAGTAGGCGAACACCAGCCACGGTGCGAACAACAGGCAGGCGCCCACCGCGCGCAACGGGTTGGCCGTGAACAGCGAAATCACCGCCGGCAGCAACGGCACCAGCAGGAACATCCCCAGCACCTGCATGAACACCGGCAGCGTGTGGTCGTAACAGCCCACGCTGTTGAATGCCTGCAGTGCGATGACGAGCGCGATGGCCGCAATGCCAGCGACCACGGCCTGCCTGCGGGGAATCACCATGGATGCGTCCTGTAGGCGAAGGAAGATGCGGCGAACGATAGCGCGAAGCCGTGAAGGGTAGACGACAGCAAGGCGGGTGCGCCTTGAATGAGCTGTCAGACTGCTCCATCGGGAACGAACCCCGTGGCATGAAGCGTTGCGAGCGGTTGGAACAACGGGCTTGGCAGTGCCGTCCATCGAAACCAGTGCCAGCCCGCGCATTTCATTGGCTCACGGAGCAGCGGATCACCGGACTCGCTTCGGCCAACGACAAACAGGGTGATGTAGTGCTTCTCTTCTGACGCGAATACGTTGTTCGTATAAGGGCCGGCAATGAAGTTTCCGACCTCCAGTCCCGTCTCCTCGTAGACCTCGCGTGCCGCACATTCCACGGCGCTCTCACCGAACTCGAGATGTCCGCCTGGAAGCGCCCAGGTGCCCCCGCCATGCGAGCCGATTCTCTGTCCAAGCAGGACCAGCCCATCGCGCATCACTATCGCGCCAACGCCAACACGTGGCTTCTTCGAGTTCATGGAGGAGATTCTCTGATGCCTGACGCCTGATGTCTCCGGATTTCCCTGCTGCAGTGGCCGAGATCCGGCGTGTGCGCCCGATAAGGCCTCGGTGTAGCCGCACCGCAACTCAGCAGGGGCCGCACGCCGGATCTCGTGCCCTGCGCCCGGACAGGTGATCGAGGTTTCCCTCGAACGGATAAGCGTGGGCCTCGGGCGCGATGTTCTCGACGAGCCAACTCTAGCGGAGAACCGGGATGACCGCGGCGGGCATCGATATAGGCAAGGCGGCGCTGGATGTGGTCATCGATGGCGCGGCGGGTGTGGCGCGTTTTGCCAATACTCCGGTCGGGATCGGCAAGCTCATTGGCCGGTTGAAGGGCGTGGCGGATGCGCGAGTGGTGGTCGAGGCGACTGGCGGCCACGAGGAAGCACTGCTCGATGCCTGTTGCGATGCCGGTATCTGGATCGCCCGGGTCAACCCGCGCCAGGCCCGCGACTTCGCCCGGGCCACCGGCGAGCTGGCCAAGACCGATCGGATCGATGCGCACGTGCTGTGCCTGCTCTCGCGGCTGCTCGCCGGGCGGCTGCGTCGCTACCGCGCTCCCGTCCCCTGGCAGCGGGAGCTGCGAGGCTGGCTGCGGCGTCGTGACCAAGTGGTGACCACGCTGCAGGCACAGAAACAGCAGATGGCCATGGCGCCGGCGGTGATCGGCAAGCTGATGGCGCGCGCTCGTCTATGCGCGGCGTCGGCTCGAATGAACTGTTAGGCGCCATATGCGCGAAGCAGATCACTGACTGGAATTCCGTTGATGGTCATGCCGGTGAGATTGGCATCAGTGATTTCAACGTTGCTGAAATTGATGCAATTAAATGTTGCGCCAACGAGCGATACGTTGAAGAACGTCGCATTTGAGAGATTGATGTCGTCAAAGTGCGCAGAACCAAGATTGACGTCTTCAAAGCGAGCTCCAGCCATTGACGTCTTCTTGAAAATTGGTGAGCTTGCGGACATTGCGGAATCTCCCTATATGGCGCCTAACGCTGGAATAAAGCCGCGCTGTGAAGCGGCATCGGCTTGAATGACCTGTTGGATTGCGGTCCCTTTCGCCCGAATTGCACGGGCTCATCAGCAGGCTCTGCCTGAAGGGCGGGCGCCCCACGACCATTGATCGAGCAACGGTAAGCTGTTAGTACGTTTTTATTTTTTTTAAACATAGGTACAACCTCCTTTATAAGCTTGGTAGTGATCGAATGGGTGATCTCGTTGAACAGGATGTGCACAAACAAATTGATGCTCGGAAACACAAAATGGACCGCGATTTCGATCAAAGACCTAAGGAGTACGCCCGCAAACTGTAAATCTTGTTCCGCAATCTAACACCTGAGTTAAGCCGCACCGAGAGTGGTGCGGTTTTGGGCTAGCGTAGCGTAAAAGCCCAAAACCGTGCCACGAAGCTGTGGGCAGTTCCTACGGAAAAGTGGACAGCGGTTCTCTAGCACTGCTCGAACTCCACCGGTGATCGATAGCCCAGCGCCGAGTGCAGGCGCTGGTGGTTGTAGAACTGGATGTAGTCGTTGACGGCCAT
>Ga0056903_1000064_pt1 | contig 67105 bp, 69 predicted proteins | sample EBPBio142005_DNA_FD_55025 | JGI IMG/M metagenome (GOLD analysis project Ga0056903, IMG submission 55025) | Wastewater treatment Type I Accumulibacter community from EBPR Bioreactor in Madison, WI, USA - Reactor 1_6/14/2005_ DNA | ecosystem: Engineered > Bioreactor > EBPR > Anaerobic-Aerobic >...
CCTTACTTTTGCGCCGGAGAGATGGCAGAGCGGTCGAATGCGGCGGTCTTGAAAACCGTTGACTGTCACAGGTCCGGGGGTTCGAATCCCTCTCTCTCCGCCAGTAGCAATACAAAACAGTTCAAAAAGCCTGAAATCGTAGTGTTTTCAGGCTTTTTTGTTTTCCCACCTGCTCAATTCATTCATTAAATCGCATGGCTAAGGGGGCAAATTCGGTTACCCAAACAAATGCAAAATCCGGTAACCGAATTCCTCCGAAACACTTGTCCAGCAAGCAGTTCAGCAATTGAACATCTTGTTTCGGACAGTGGATAAATCTAATTTTATCACTGCAAAAAGGTCACCACCATGCAAGCAAAAGTTTCCATTCTCTTTTATGCAAAAAGAGCCAAAGCCACTACCGGCGGACTTATTCCAATTTATTTGAGAGTAACGGTTGATGGGCAGCGCATTGAAATAAGCACCAAACGCTATGTTGATGGTGGCAAATGGTCTGTAGAACAAGGGCGTATGAAAGGCAGTTCGGGAGATGCACATTCCATCAATACCTATCTGGATATTTTGAAGGGAAAGGTTTACGATTACCAACGGGAACTGGTGCATGATGGAAAGCCGGTAAATGCCGAAAACCTGCGGAACAAGCTGTTGGGTACAGAAGCAAAAAGCCGAATGTTAGTAGCAATCTTCCAAGACCACAACAGCAAAATTGAAGCCCTGCTCAACGATGAATTTGCACCCGGCACTTTAGAGCGTTACAAAACTTCCCTAAAGCACACTATTGATTTTTTGCAGTGGAAATACAGCGTTTCAGATATTGATATAAAAAAGATTGACCACGCCTTTGTAACAGAGTATGAGTTTTATCTCCGGAGTGTTCGCAAATGCAATAACAATACTGCAGTCAAGTATATCAAAAATTTTGGCAAAATAATCCGCATTTGCATTGCCAATGGCTGGCTTGATAAGAACCCCTTTGTAAACTACAAAGCCAAAGTAAAAGAGGTTGAAAGGGCTTACCTGGTGCAGGAAGAAATTCAGGCTATTGCCGATAAAGAATTTGCTACTGAAAGGCTCAACCAGGTTAAAGACATTTTCCTGTTCAGTTGTTTTACCGGATTGGCTTATATTGATGTAAAGCAGTTAACCCGTAGTAATATCGGTTTGGGCATTGATGGCGGCAAATGGATATTCACCAGCCGCCAAAAAACTGATACCCGTTCTAATATCCCATTGCTGCCAATGGCAGAAGAAATTTTGAACAAATACAAGCAACATCCACAATGCCTAAATGAAGGCAAGCTGCTGCCTGTACTCAGCAATCAAAAAATGAATAGCTATCTGAAAGAGATTGCAGACATATGCGAAATCAATAAAGAGCTTACTTTCCACATTGCCCGGCACACATTTGCTACAACAGTGACATTAACTAATGGCGTACCTATTGAAAGCGTAAGTAAAATGCTAGGACATAAAAATTTGCGTACTACCCAGCATTACGCAAAGATTCTGGATAGGAAAGTGAGTGATGATATGAAAATACTAAAAGAAAAATTTTCCGGCGGTATTCATATCTCTGGTTTTTGCAAAACACAAAGCCAATAATCTATACTATTCAAAAAATGAACGACCAAATAGCTATTCATAAAAATAATGTGTTATGCATATTTATGAAACAGGTGTGCTCCTTTTAACTTTACTATTAGTTTATAGAGATTAAGCAATAAAACAAAACTTTCTGGTGAGCGACTTAGTATAAAAGTAATTTTAGAAATATAAGTTGGCTGTCAAAAAAAACGCATCCAACATTGATGCTACTATTAAGGTTTGACATTGGGGCAATCAACAACAATAGTCCTATTGTATTGGCTCTGCATATGCAGGAATTGAAGAAATACAATTGTGCAAATTAATACTGGTATTCAAGTTATATTTGAACTAGCAGCTACATCAAGCGGCGGATTAGCGGCAAATTTAATAAACCCCAATAGACCATTAGAAACATAACAGATGTAAATACAATGCAAAAAAATAACTTTTACGTAATTACAGGTGGGCCAGGCGGAGGAAAAACAACCTTGCTCGAAAAACTTTTAACAAAAGGGTATTCTTTCGTACCAGAAACCGCCAGACAAATAATAAAAGAGAGGCTTGTATTAGGCAAAAGCCCGAGACCTGACCCGTTAACATTCGCAACGGATATTTTTGAAAAAGATTACTTGAACTTTAAGAAGAATATAGACATAGAAACAATTTTATTTTTTGACCGTTCTTTTATTGACAGCGCTTGGCAAATTGCTGCTTGTGACATAAACGGATTAGATAAAAAAATAAATATTTTGCATACTCACCGCTACAATAAAAAGGTATTTATTACTCCGCCATGGGAGGATATATATATAAATGACGGGGAAAGAGACCAAACATTTGAACAATCAATTGAGATATATGAACAGTTAAGTGCTTGGTACTTGAAGCATAATTATAAATTAGTTGAGCTGCCAAAGGATACAGTTGAGAATAGAATAACTTTTATATTAAAACAGTTAACAGAAAGATAAAAACGCCAGCCACCAACATCGTATTATCAAGTTTAACAGACCCCCAAAAAAACTATTAGCAGCATGATAGATATAAATAAAATTGCAGCAGAATTTCAAAACAAAACACTCTCCAAAGAACAATGGACTCATAATGCACATTTTGCAGTGGCATTTGTATTTCTCGAAAAATATAAAACTATACAGCAGACTTTACCCAAAATAAGAGAAAACATAAAATCTTACAATGAATTTGTAGGGACGGCTAATACAGATAATTCGGGCTATCACGAAACTCTAACTATTTTTTGGCTCAAAGTGGTATACGAATACCGTAAGTTAAAAAATGTAAGCGATATTAATGAAACGTACAGAGAGTTCATTCAGACGATTTTTGCAAACGCTGAATTTCCGTTAAAATTTTATTCCAAAGAGTTGTTGTTCTCAAAATTGGCAAGGTTAACTTGGGTTGAACCAGATATTTTGACAATTTCAGAAATTGACAAAATAATGCACCTGAAAAAGTGAAAATTCTTTTAAAATGATGTAACAATTTCCTGCCGTTTGAATCAAAAGAGAAATTTAAACAATAACATCATGAAAAAAGGAATTTTTATTTTGCTTTTGTCCTTTGTGTTTACAGCTGCATGCAACAATTTATTTGCCCAAAAATCATTCAATGTTGAGGTAACAGGAAAGGGTAAACCTATTTTACTCTTTCCAGGATTTGGTTGTACGAGTAAGGTATGGGAAGAAACAGTACAGGAACTATCTAAAAAACATCAATGCCATAACTTTACTTTTGCAGGCTTTGGTAATGTAAAACCATTAGATTCACTTTGGTTAGAAACTATTAAAACTGAATTGGAAGCATATATTATCAAAAATAAACTTAAAACATCAACTCTTATTGGACATAGTCTGGGCGGCACAATCAATCTCTGGTTGGCTTCAAGCAATCCAAAATGGTTTAACAAAATCATTCTGATTGATGCCTTACCAGCTTCGGCTGCATTGATGATACCTAATTATAAAGGAGAGAAATTGAATTATGATAACCCCCAAAGTAAGGCAATCTTGAAAATGACGGATGAAGAATTTATACAAATGAACAAACAATCGGCTCAATTTATGTGCCTAAATAAAGACAAACAAAAGCTAATAGCCGAGATGATGAACCAAGCAGACAGAAAAACCTACGTTCACGGTTATATAGATATGCTGAATTTAGACTTACGGCAAGAGATTTCAAAAATCAAAAAGCCTGTAACTATTTTAGCAGCAACAAACCCCAATTTGGAAACTGTGAAAAAAACTTACCAAAGTCAATATCAAAATTTACCTACTGTAAATATTTTATACGCTGAAAATGCTGCACATTTTGTAATGTACGACCGGCCCCAATGGTTTATGAAACAACTGCTAAACATCATTCGATAATGGAACTTCAACAAAATTTCGATTCCATCTATCAAGTACATTATCCAAAGGTATTTAGGCTTTGTAAAGGATATTTTCAGGGGGATAATGATATTGCTGCAGATACAACACAGGAAGTATTTATTAAAGTGTGGGAGAATTTACCAAAATTTAGAAACGAAGCAAACATTGGAACATGGATTTACAAAATAGCAGCCAATACATGCCTAATGTATTTGCGAAAAAAAAATCAAATTAATTCAATTTCCGTATCTGCAATAATAGATAAAGATGAAGCTAACGAGGAAGCAGAAGACAAGTTTAAAAAAATGTATGACTGTATCAATCAGCTTTCTTCATCAAATAAACTCATCATCATGATGGTATTAGAAGATATAGAATATGAAAGAATAGCTGAAATTATTGGTATTGCAGAGGAAACGTTAAGAGTCAGGATTCACCGAATTAAAGACAAACTTTCAAAATGTGTTCATAATGGATAATTTAAAAAATTTAAAAGCATTATGGGAACAACAACCATCTTTTGTTGTACAAAAAAATAGTGATGAAATTGCTGCTTTAGCGAAAAAGAGGATGCAGTCAATAAAGAGTAATCATATTTGGACTATTTCCATGCTATTGGTATTAATCATCGCATTATTATATCTTTTATTTACTTACAAAAGCGATAAAAATTTTGACCAAATAAAAGGCTTAGAGTTAATGATAGTTGTTATTATATGCAGAGTTTTATTAGAAATATTCAGTTTGATTAGGTTTAAAAAAATAGGAATGACTGACAGTTTTATAAAATACTCAAAGCAATTAATTTCCTATTACAAGTTTAGAAAATGGATGCATTTTATTATAACGCCTGCAATTTATTTGCTGTATATTTTAGGGTTTGTTTCGCTATTACCAGTTTTTAAACAGAATTTCTCTCAGGGATTCTATTTATATATTTTAATAAGCGGTTTTGGTTTTTTACTCATTTTTAGCTTTGTATTATACAAAGTTATTAAGAGAGATATAAACAATTTAGATTACTTAGTAAAGGCAGATTCAAATTCATAGAAAAATATCATGAATCATAACCAACAATTCAGATGAGCACATTTAAAGACAATTTTTCAAAACAGGCAGAAGTTTATGCTAAGTTTAGACCAACGTACCCAAAAGAGTTGTTTGAGTTTTTAACAGGTCTGACCACCAAACATAAACTGGCGTGGGACTGTGGAACGGGAAACGGGCAAACTGCCATAAATTTAGTGGATTACTATGAAAAAGTGTATGCAACTGACCCAAGCCAGGAACAAATAAAAAATGCTATACCTCACGACAGAATAATCTATAGAGTTGAAAATGCAGAAGCTTCAAATACGCTAACAGGCAATTCAGTTGACTTAATCACAGTTGCCCAAGCAATTCACTGGTTTGATTTTGAAAAATTTTATACTCAAGTAAAAAGAGTCTTAAAGCCAAATGGAATAATTGCGGTTTGGGCTTATGGTATCCCAACAGTTAATGAAGAAATTGATACTATCATCAAAGATTTTCACAACAATATTGTTGGTGAATTTTGGCTTCCTGAAAACAAACTGATAGAAAAAGAATATTCAACGATACCATTTCCGTTTGAGGAAATAAAAACACCCGATTTGTTTATCAAAAAGCAAGTTACACTTTCGGAAACATTAGGGCATTTAAGAAGTTGGTCTGCAACCCAAAAATACATTGACAAGTATAGAGATAACCCTATGGAGCTCTTGTCGCAAAAATTGCAAGAGCATTGGAAAGACATTGAAACAGAAAAAGAAATAACCTGGAAACTGATTTTAAAAGTCGGCAAATTGTCAGCAATTAACAACCAATAGATGGACAAATAAATAAGTTGAAAATATGAACAGATTAATGATTCTACTGCTGACATTGACAACCAGCATTTCTTGTTCTTCACAAAAGAAAAGCGATAGCAATCTTGACCTAACAAAATACAATTTTACCATTCATAATGAATTTAAAACTTATTTTGACAACTGTGGCGTGGAAGGCTCAATAGCAATTTTTGATAATAAGAATCAGCAATGGATTCTATCTGATACAACCAAAATAAAATCAGAAAGCTTACCAGCTTCCACTTTCAAGATTATCAATTTATTGATAGCGTTAGAAACCAAAACCATTCAAGATGAAAATGAAATTGTAAAATGGGTTGGCAAAACGGATACTTTAAAATACGGATTCAGACCAGAAATTTACCACGATATGTCGGTGAAGGAAGCCTTTGAAGTTTCGGCAGGTTGGGTTTTTATTGAATTGGCGAAGAAAATTGGTAAAGAGAATTATAGAAAATATCTGAAAGCCAGTAATTACGGTAATAAAAATCTATCTGAAAACTATGATGACTTTTGGAATTTTGGAGCTTTTGCCATTTCACCAATCAACCAAGTAGAATTTCTCAAAAACTTGTATGAAGAAAAATTACCTTTTTCGAAGCGAAACATAGAAATAGTAAAAAAGGTAATGATTACAGAACAAACAGATGATTATACCATTAGAGCCAAAACAGGTTGGACAAGAGAAAACAACACCAATACGGGATGGTGGGTTGGTTATTCAGAAACAAAAAACAATACCTATTTTTTTGCTACACGATTGCTACAAGACCGTAAAGATAACAGAGATGATTTTGGAAGCTGTAGAAAGGAAATTACTAAAAAAATATTCCGTGATTTAGGACTTTTAAATCAGCAATCAAAAATCAGCGATTCACTTTTCATAGCAATCGACCACATTCCAATAGTAGTAAACGATTTAGAAAAAGCCAAAGATATTTTTAAGAATCAACTGCACTTTACTATCAAAGATGGTAAGACACACGAAGGTATTAAAAATTGTTTTTTGAAATTTCAAGACGGGACTTATCTTGAATTTATAGAACCTTTAGATAGTTTACATACAATTGGAAAATACTATTCCACCTTTCGGAAAAAAAGACAAGGTGGAACTTCTTTGGCAATTTCTACTACCAATGCTGAATCGGTAAAGAAAATGCTGAACGAGAAACATTTCCAGTTTACTGCTGATAGTAACAGAATTTGGGAGACCATTGAACCAAAAAACTTTGACTTATTTTTCATAGAATACACCAACAAAAATTGGAAAGAAAAAGCAATAAATACAACACACTTAAATTCTGCAAATTCACAAAACGCAACTTACATTTTGACGGATAATTTTGAAACTGAAATCAAAAAATACAAGGCTTTGGGATTTAACGAGGTAGAAACCGGAATGCATTTTGAAACACCGTACAAACTTTTTAGAATTGGACACAGTCGCTTGTATTTGTTAGACGGAACAAAATCAAAGAAAGTCAATCAACTATTTAATAACGAAAAATTGCAGGGAATTTGTGGCTTTGAAATCAAAGTAAGTTCTTTAAAAGCATTTAACAAGTTGACAACTAAAAAACAAAAAATTAAATACGAAGTAGACAGAACTACAATATATTTTAAGGAATACAATTTGTTTTTAACATTTAAAGAATAAGTCGGCAAGACGAGAACAAGAAACCCTGTTATTAACTGTGGTTTGCAAAAGCAGGGCTGATTATTTCAGGTGTAAGCAGTATTTATTGAATTGATTTTTGTGAAACAAAAGGTAAACTCTATAAAACTAACTAAACTCTCATACTCCGATAGTGAAATCCTTTTGCAATGCTTTACAATCTGAGCTTGACAGCCAATTACAATTCATCCGCTTGGAGACGGAGGATAGCATAAAAACGGCAGAGCTTTCAATTAAAGTTTTGCTGTCTGTTATTGATAAACTTAAAAAATTTACGCTTCGCTATAAGTTTAAAAATGAAGCGGAAGAAATTAATTTTTTTAAACACTTCAAGCCGCAGTTCATTTCAAAACTTATTTATCACAACCGCATACTGAACATAGAAACCAAGAAGCCTTATGGAGGTGAGAAAGTAACCAGGAAATACCTGAACAATGAACTGGATAAACTCAAACGTTTCTTTGATAACAACCTTGAATTTTACAAATATCATCGAACTAACAGTACCTATCTTGACCACAAGTATTTTATCCGGGGCAAGCATGATATAAAACTTAGCCTGGACACTTTTTATTTTGAAGCCGACCATCGCTTTTGCACATCACATGATTATAAGGTTGCTAAGATTATTGCACATGACCTGGTGCAGGTATTCTTAGAAGATGAAATCGCAAGCCTTGACAGAAAAGAACTAAAAGCACATTCAAAAGCAGAAGTTCTGCCGAAGCCCACTATTTTTTGGACGGGTTCAAAAGTTGCACTCATTGAATTGATGTATGCCCTTCATGCTGATGCTTCATTAAACAATGGCAAGATAGAACTCAATGCTATAGCAGACTTTTTTGAAAAATCATTTGGTATTGATTTGGGACAGTTTCACCGCAGCTTCCTTGAATTAAGAGAAAGAAAAACTGGCAGAACAAAATACATTGATACACTCCGGGAAAAACTTATAAAGCGGATGGATGATGCCGACGACTTATTGTAAGCATTGATTTTGCTGTGTTTTAAATAAAATCTTTCAGAACTTCGGTTCACCTTCTGAAATCATTCCGTGCAAACGGAATTTTTTTGTGCCATACTAAATTTCACCACAACGTATGGCAGTAAACATTGTAACAAAAGAAGACCTGACCGAATTCAGGCACCAGTTGCTGGATGATTTAAAAACAATCATCCACACAAAACCTTTCAAACAAAAACAATGGCTTAAAAGCAGCGAAGTCCGCAAGCTGCTTAAAATTTCACCAGGCACATTGCAAAACCTTCGCATTAACGGTACACTTTCCTTTACCAAAATCGGCAGTATTATTTACTATAGTTCGGAAGACATTGAAGCATTGCTGGAAGACAATAAAAAACAAGCAATAGTGGAAAATACCCTTTTCGGAAAACTAAAGAAAGGAGGTAACCCATGAATTACATAAGACATCTTGCAGGATTCTTTGACCGGGTGGCTGCCGATGAACGGCTCAACCCTACGCATATCAGTATGTATGTTTCACTATTCCAGTTTTGGAATGCAAGCCGCTTTAAAAATCCAATAAGCATTTCACGGAATGAATTAATGAGGGTGAGTAAAATAAGTGCCAAAGCCACCTATCACAAGTGCATGAAGGAACTGAACGACTTTGGTTATCTGAAATACAAACCCTCATTTAATCCATTCAAGGGAAGTCTTGTTTACTTGTTCAATTTCCAGACAAGTTCTGAACAGCCAGTTAGTACAGACCATACTAAAAACGGAACAGGTGTTGAACAAGCACAAGAGCCTTACATAAACGGTTCAAACATTATAAACCAAACATCTTTAAACTTGGGTGAGCCAGCACAAAAAAAAGAAACTGAAAAATTGAGAGGGCAAGGAAAGAAAGAAAAAAGTTCCGCCAAAAAAGAAAGAAATGTTTTTGTTGCTCCGCAGCTTGCCCAGGTTCAGCAATATTTTGCTTCGCAAAAATTCCCTGCAGTTGAAGCGTCAAAATTTTACAACTATTTCCAAAGCAATGGCTGGCTTGTTGGCGGCAGAACAAAAATGAAAGACTGGCAAGCTGCAGCCCGTAACTGGATGTTGAATGCAAACAAGTTTGCCAAAGGCAAACCAACAAAGCCCAAAGCCAAACATCTTCATGCAACAACCAACAAAAACTATTCAGAGCCGCTATAATGGCATCCTGAACGAAGTGAAGGAACTAATAACCCATTACGATGATAAATGCAAATTCAGAAAATACAAGCCAAATATAACTATGAAGATGTTTGGGAGTGGCTGCAACAAAAAGGCAAAGAAGTATATGGTAAAAAATTTCAACTGCATGAAGAAGATAAGCAAACCATTTACCTGCTGCTTTGCTGGTTTTTACAAGACGACATTGCAGCCCCACAGCTGGAACTGGATTTGGAGAAGGGCATTTTGTTAAGCGGCCCCGTTGGATGCGGCAAAACAACGCTAATGAGTTTGATGCGGTATGTAACACAAGACAAAGACAAATTCATTATGAAATCATGCAGGGATGCAAGCTTTGAATTTATTGAAGATGGCTTTTCAGTCATTCACAAGTACAGCAGAGGGGCATTGTATCAGCACAACCCAAGGAATTATTGCTTTGATGATTTGGGAGTAGAAAGCAGTTTAAAATATTACGGCAACGAGTGCAATGTAATGGCAGAAATTCTTTTAACCAGGTACGATTTGTTTATAGCACAAAAGCTCATTACACACCTTACAACAAATCTTTCAGCCAGTGAAATTGAAGAAGCCTACGGCAACAGGGTAAGAAGCAGGTTAAGGGAAATGTTTAACCTGATAGCATTTAATAACAACTCAATTGATAAACGACAATAAACCAAAATCAAAATATGAATATCAAAAATTACACATCATCGGTAGAAGCCAGCCGCAGCATGGCGAAAATTGAAGAACTGTTGGTAGAAATTGGTGCCAGTAATATCAATAAGCAGTATGCAGATAAAATCTGTACCGGCATTACTTTTCTGTTGTACGATGTTCAACTACAACAAACCCTGCCTTTTCATTTAAAGGCACAAGTAGAGGAATGTTTTACCATTCTTTGGCAGGATGTAAAACGACCACGACCGGACACCCGGGCACAAATACAACAGCAAGCCAGCCGTACCGCCTGGAAAATCTTATCTGACTGGACAGAGGTGCAATGCAGCATGATTTTGTTGGGTCAGGCAAAGCCCCTCCAAATGTTCTTGCCATTCATGTATGATATGAAAACGAATGAAACCTTATTTGATAAGGTTAGTAATGGGAAAGTGAAGCTATTACCTAACTAAAAAATGAACATCTTTTGCTAATTTCTTTATCAAAATTTCCTATTTTGCATATCCATCATTCCACATTTATGCAAATTGACATATTGGGCAAGATTCGGGAGAAGAAACTTGCTTATAAAAATACTTTATTGCCATTGTTTGAAGCTGTAGTTAATTCCATTCAAGCGATTAAGGAAGGTAGTGCTACTAATCCCGGAATTATATCTATCACTATCAATAGAATTCCGCAGGTAGAAATGGAACTAAAGGATGGAAATGTTTCTATGAGTAAAATACCAGTTCTGGACTTTGTTGTTAAAGATAATGGTATCGGTTTTACTGATGAAAATTATACATCTTTCAATTATGCTCACTCAACTTATAAATTAGACCAGGGTGGAAAAGGGATTGGTCGTATAATTTGGTTACGGGCTTTCAGCAAAGTCGAGGTAGAAAGTGTATATCCAGTAAATGGCAGCTTTAATCACAGAAAATTCAATTTTATACCGTCAAAAGATGGTATCGATAAACATGAACTGAAAAAGATTGATGGCAAAACTGAACGTTTTACAGAAGTAAGATTGAAGGGGCTCAAAGAGGATTATCAAAAGTGGTGTAATACAGATGCAGAAGATATTGCCTTAAAAATTATTGAGCATTGTTTTATTTATTTTCTTCAAAAAGACTGCCCGATAATTAAGATTATTGATGGAAGCAATGATTTTATTGCAAACGATTTATTTAAACTTTATACAAAGGGCAGAGTAATCTCAAAGCCTTTAAAAATAAAAAAGCTAAAGTTTAAAGTTGAGCTTGTTAAGCTATATAGTTCAAGAGCCGATAATAAAATTCATTACTGTGCTCATACCCGGGAGGTACAAAGTGAGAGGCTGAGCGATGAAATACCTGAATTAGATAATTTCTATTTTGACGATGATGGAGAACGCTTTACAGTAGGGGCGTATGTTACGGGACAATATTTGAACGACAATGTAAATGAGGAAAGAACAGAAATAAAATTTCTTGCTAAATCAAATAATGATTTAGAATTTCAGGATGAAATTACGCTTGAAGAATTACGGGATGCGATTTGTGAATTAGTTCGTACAGAATATTCTGCATTGATTGATTCGCTTTCAGTTGATAAAATGGATAGGATTCGTCATTTTGTTTCTGAGCATCCACGGTATCGCCAGCTTTTAAAGTATAAGCCAAATGAAGTTAAACGTATATCGTCAAAATTGTCGGATGAAAAATTGGAACTGGAACTTTTCAAAATTCAGCAACAACTAGATTTAGAAGTAAAATCTGAAGCAGATGAAATATTAAAGCAGATAGACATTTTTGACAACCAGGAAGAATTTAAAGCTAAATATTCCGAGCAGTACAAAAAAATTATTGAAGTTGGCAACGCAAAGCTTTCTGAGTACATCCTTTATCGCAAAGTAGTTTTGGATATTTTAGATAAGCATCTTAAAAAGACAGAAGAAGGAAAGTTTGCTACTGAAGACATGATTCACAAATTGATATTCCCATTACGTAAAGAATCAGACGAAATTGGTTATGACGACCATAATCTTTGGGTGATTGATGAACGCCTGGCATTTCATAAATACTTAGCATCTGACAAACCTTTCTCACAAAATAAGGAAGTTGAATCAACCTCTTTAGATAGACCGGATTTAATAATTTTCAACAGACCATTTGCTTTTTCTGATAATGAAAAGCCGTATAGCTCTATTGTATTGGTTGAGTTTAAAAGACCGATGAGAGATGATTATTCAGAAGAAGATAACCCGATTGCCCAGGTAAATAAATATGCACGGGAAATAATTGCAGGTAATGTAAAAGACAAATACGGAAGACCTTTTGATTTTAGGGATAAAACACCAATATATAGCTACATCGTTTGTGATTTAACTCCAAAGTTGAGAATGTTTGCTTCTGATGCAGGATATAAACCAATGCCGGATAATGATGGCTATTTTTTCTTTAATGAAAATTACTCAATGTATATCGAAATAATAAGTTTTGATAAACTTGTTATAGATTCAAAACAACGTAATAAGGCATTGTTTGAAAAGCTAAACCTAACGAGCCTGTAATGAAACACTTTTTATTCCTAGATGAAAGTGGCGACCACGGACTTGCAAAATTTGACCCGGATTTCCCGGTCTTTTTGCTTTGTGGTGTGCTTGTAAGAGAGGACGACTATGAAAACATCAGACAAAACATCAACAATCTAAAACATTCCATTTGGGGTAATAAAGAAGTTATTTTTCATTCAAGGGATATTCGGAAATGCGAAAAGGAATTTCAGAAATTATTTGACTTGGACATAAAGAAGATATTTTATGAAGAACTAAATAAAATTGTTGCTTTATCAAATTATAACATCATAGCATCTGCAATACAAAAGGAAAAGTTTGTACAAAAGTTCGGTAAATTGCAAGATGATATTTATGAAATTGCTTTATCGTTCGTTATTGAACAGGCAATTGTTGTTTTACAAAAAATCAATCCTAAATCAGAATTGGCAATCGTTATAGAAAGAAGAGGCAAGAAAGAAGACAAACAGCTTGACGACCATTTTCAAAAAATACAGGGAGCCGGTACTGGCATTCTTTCAAGTGAACAGGTAAAACAGTTTAACCTGTCATTTACTTTCAGAAATAAGAAAGAGAATATTAACGGCTTGCAGTTAGCAGATTTGGTAGCTTATCCTATTGCAAGGAATATTATAGAACCAAACAGGGCAAACCCAGCATTTGATGTACTTGAAAGTAAAATTTTCAAAGCGGATGGTGAAGTAGAAGGTCTAAGGGTGTATCCTTAAAAGCAAAAAGTCAAGAGCAAGTCTTGACCTTCTACCGACCGGGGACACCCCAATCCAAATATTTGATACAAAAGTAGAACTTTTTTGGAACTTTTTCCAACTTTCTTGGAATTATTGACCTAACTAATTGGTAATCAAATTTAGCACATTCCAACTATTTGGAAACTTTTCCAACTTTTATTATTCCCTTTCAACTAAACTATTGAAAATTTCCTCAATTACCCTGTCCTCACTCATTTCACTATGGCTATCAGAATCCCTGGTTCTATCTTCAATATAACTTTCAGCCTCAGCGTCAAGATAAGCGGCATAATCTTTCTCACGTTTTTCCAGGTCTTCTAATTCTTCTGCCAGAGATATGTTATACAAGGTTTCTATTCCTTCCAGTTGGCTTTTTAATGAATCCAAATCAGAATTCTCAACTGACGACATTTCCGTAGCTACAATTTGAGAAACTTTATCCTGGAAAGATGGATTAGAAATTATCTTTTCGTATGAGTCAGGAAATATACCTTCAAGTTTAGAAAATATTTCAAGGCTATCAAGCCATGTTATTTTGTCTAAATGTAAATCTATCAATCTTTCTTCTTCATAAGAGAGTTTGCTTTTATCAAGTCTTTGTAGCAACTCAATGTAAGCCTTCTGTTCAGAATATGATAAATCATCAATGTAGATGTTCTCTTGAAATTGAGCGTAAACCAAATTCATCACTTCCAAATTGTGGCTGCCAATTTCTGTATATATTTTATTCAGAAATTCATACTTGCAATGTGAATCAAAGCTCCAGAAAAATGTTGAGTCTTTTTTCCCGTAAATACTTTTCAAAGCTCTACAACTTCTCAACTCTGGATATATTATTTTCAATCTTGCTGCAGCAGAATTAATCAATGCTTCATCCAATAGAATCTTTCTGTCCTGTTTAGTATCATCTGTTACAGTAGTAGTAAATATTGTAAAGAACTGGTCAGTAAAGACAATGGAATCACTAATGCTTTTTATTAAATCGTTCTTTCCTTTTAAATAATTAACCAGGAAGTCCTGAATTGAAGGGTTTTGGTATTCTACAACAATTGTGCTGTATGAATCTTTTTGTGTTTTTATAAATGTATTCTCTAACTCTCTCAATGCTCTTTCAAATTTTATAGAATCGTAGCTAATCTGAAATTTATAAGAATTGACAACTAAAAATTCTTTTAAAGCCCTTTCCCAATCTTCTATAGTTACAGGTGTTCCCATACCAAGCAATACAATTAAGGCGTATTGAGAAAACTTGTCCAAAGAATTCTCATAAGCATACAACCAAACGCTTTCCGGGTTGTCAAGAAACGACTTAAAAACATTGGTAAATTGATTTGCTGGGCAATGTTCCCATACTTTCCTTTGTACAATAGTTTCTATGATTCTTGGATTATAATTTCTGTGGGTGATTAATTCTGAATACTTTTTTCGTCTTAAAAAATCTCCCTCGATTTCACCCACTAAATCTTCTAAATGTTTAAGCGGAACATCTGCAAAATATAAATGGTTATAAATTATTTGAGCCTTGATGAGATTAGTATAAGAAGATAAATCAAGCACACATTTGGCTATTTCTATATTATTAATCCTGAAAGCCTCAAAAGCATTCTTTGCCTGATTCAATATATATTCCCTGGTTGCTAATATCAATGCTTTATCAGGCGACCTTTTTATTTTCTCAATGAATTTTACAATCCGGTTATCCTCATTGGGCGTGTGTCTTTTTTCAAAAAAATTCTTGCCAAGAAAATCGTCAAAAAAGAAAACTTGTTTTTTGCCATCAGCAAAAAACTCATATCCATCATCAATCGACTGATTGAGATATACAAATTCATCGAACCCATTAGAAAGCAGATAAAGAATTAAAACTCTTGACAAAGTAGTTTTCCCAATTCCGGGAATACCAGATATGATGACGTATTTATTATTTTTCAAAATATCCAATGCTTTATTAAAGCTTTCGTTTTGTACATAGAGCTTTACCTGTTCCCTGATTTCTTCAAGTTCGAACGCAGATTGATTGTATATTTTGCTATGTAAAACTTTCTCTAAAATATTTGTGCCGGATAACCATAGCTTGTAGTATTTCAGTTCAATATCATTATGTATTGATAAGAGATTGTTTAAATCATCTCTTCCTAATATATCAGTTGTGTCTTTTATGTAGGGGTGAAATAATTCTTTAATTGCGTTTTTATTTGCAGGGGTAAGACCAACGCTTGTAGTAATTACATAGCCTTCAGGTGATAACTTTTTTACCTTAGCAACTTCTCCTTTTAAATGATTAAAAAGAGATTTATAATCTTTGAATCGCTTAGCCTGGATAATGACATTCTCTTTTTTGCCTTTAGCATATCTCAAATCAATACCCCCATCTTTGCCGGTGGTAAAACTCTCAATAAAAACTGATAATTTTTTCTGTAGTAAATCCCTTGAAATATTTTCAAATTCGTGAGGGGATAGAACTAAAAAATCGTACTCTGTCATGCTGGTAAATATTCTTAAGCGTTTTACTTTCTAATCATCATTCTTTGAAACCGTAATGTTTAAATTTAGTTTTTCAAAAGAAATAATCAAATCTGCCAAAACATTATTTAGGGTTTGCTGAAAGCCAAGATACTGGTTCATTATTGTTTGTATTATTTTCATGTAGATAGCACATTGAATTTCTATTGTATTGTTCCTGGTATTTGAATCTTGAATCAGGGAGATGAACTTTTGCTTTTCTGCTTTATTTAAATCATTTAAGAAGGAATAATCAACATCCATTCCTTCTTCTTTTAAATTTACTCCTAAGTGAACAATCTTGTTTCTGACTTCATATACCCAATTAAATGCAGTAAAGTAGAACTCAACAAAAGTTTCTTTATACCTATTGTCTAATACTTCTACTTTATTCAAGTACTTTATAAAGATTCTTGAAACCTCCCTAATCCTAAAGAATTCCCCGAAAAAGGCTTGAAGTAAAAATTCACTTCTTATTACTGAGTTGCCCTTCAATGAGTTTTTATCTTTTCTCAATTCTGATAAGTCGCTTAGAACAATGTTGATTCCCTCAATTATTTTGTTTAGGTCATCAATCCAGAGAAAGAAAGTAGCCCTTACTTGTCCTGAAAAGCTGCTATTGAATATTTCAACAAGTTCTTCTTCAGAAAACTTACCGCCCTTATCAAGACTCTGTTGATGGACCTCTTTTGCAAAATCCAAAAAGCCAGACATTAATTTTTCAGGCGGTTGTAATATTAATATTTCACTGTTTTCTTGCATGTTTCAAAGTTAAGAATAAGCACCCAGAGGCTATACTAACTGCAAAGCCATTCCGCCAAACAATCCATTTAAAAAAATAAAATACACATGCAAGATAGCTTCGGGAAAACGGGGCATCCAAAAGACTACGGCATAAACACAGTCCCAACCCACAAAGCCATCTTTTATTCCGTTTCCTTTTGGAGTGCAAAGACACCCGTTTCCCTTCGCTGACAGGAGCATGTTATTTTATTTTTTCATTTTAAATGTATTGTTATGTCAGCATCATTTCCTTTCCCAGGTCGCCGTCGCAGGCGGTGGGTTTCTTTCTTAGTTACAGGTTGTCATTATACCAGCATTGTTCATGTAGTGTATCGTTGCCCGGTTGTAGCAGGTGTTCCATTGGTGCATCTTGCATGGGTTCATCGTATAGTACCGGCTTCTTAGTCGGTACTTTTAAGTAATTTTATTTTATAAAAATGATGCAAGACTTAAAGTTTATATCGTTTGCAAATAAAATGCAGCTTCATTTCTCCAATGAAAGGGTTTCAGTTGGATTAGATACATTTCAGTCCGACATACACTTCACCTTAGCATTTAATAGTACCAATCGGGATGGTCGTAAAAATGAATACATTAATTTTCATGTTTCAAGAAATATTGGCGACCCTAAAACAAAGCCTAAAAGCGAGGTAGTGAGGATGAGAAAAGAAACTGCCGAACAATTAGTTGAGGACTTTTCAAAGTTTTTGCTGCACCACATTTTGGAGCCTTTGGACACAGAAGCACTTCAAAGAAGAAATACAGAACCACTTTGCTTTATTTCAGACACAGATTTTCAAGAAAGCAAGTTTTATAATTCGGTAAGCAACCAGTTCAATCAAATTATTTCCTGCGTATCAGAGGAAAGAAGGAAGGGTAGATTTTATGTAAGCAATAGTTTAGAAGAGGAACTTGAAAAATTATCTCCTGATGAATTAGCATTTATAGAATATTGTCATTCAGGAAAACCTCTTGATGAAGTTTCAAATGAAGTAGTTGAAAGCGGTAAGATTGTTTCAGATACAGATTTTATTCCAGCAATTAATTTTTACGGACAGTGGTATTTGCCGAAAAATGATGTTCCAATTGTTGATTTAATTAAGGAGTTTTTGAAACCACAACTAAGCTTCAAGATTCACTATCGTTTTAAAAGAGCAATCGTTGCTGTAAGAAATGCAAGCACCTTCAAAGAAATTGAGCATCTGAATAAGCCTGTAATAATTGTGAAAAGCACAAAGAGTCTAACAACATAAATGGAAGTTGTGTGGCTTCGCCACGATTCTTTTTTGATTGCTTACGCCGTTCCTCTCTGTAAGCAAGATTTGCCCACTGCACAGACCCAACGCTTCGCCGGTAAAAAGGTCTCACTGCGGCGGCGTTAGCAAGTAGATACGCCAAACCATCCCGCTATTACAAATAATCTGTTTAAAACCTTTTAAGGTATTTGTAAAAGCGGGATGCCCTTCGGGCTGCTATCGCAGGTTTGTCATACTGCTTGCGGTTCCTTCGCCTTCGTTCGGGCAGCTACTGTGTCCTTCACGCCACTTCGTTCATTACTTCCTTCGTTCCGCTTCATTACACCACGTTCGCAGCTAAACAATTTGCTTCAAGGCATGGGCTGCATTGCCACCGCACAATCCATCACATATACAGCCACATACCTTTTCGCAAGCCATCGCTACAATACTCACTGGGTTCCATTCCGCTTCACTACGTCATTCATTCACTTCAGTAGCGTTCAGTCCACCCGCTGCCTATTATTTGGCTCGCCGGCAGCCCACTTCGGCTGCATTCACCTTGCGGACGCTAATTGCTCATTCGTACCTCATTTCGCAAAGCACCGCTAAGGTTCACTTGCATAGTTCAGCCGCCTTCGTACCCTTCGGGAAATATACTACGGCGGCTTCCTATGGAGCTGGCATCACCATTCGTTCCTCATGGTTTTACTGCCAGCCCCTTCGTGGGGCTCGCAGGCATTTTCGTTCGTTCCTCTCTCCAGTGCCTTATGGCGGCTCGCCACCAGCGCTACAGTGCGGACAAGTGTGCCGCACGGCTATGCTTCTTTTTTGCCGCAGGCGCTTTTACCGGCAGGCAAATGCACATTTGCCAACCCTTCCAGGAAAGCACTATTGAACTGAAGAATAATTTTAGCCGGTGCATCGGTAGAATATATCCCGGCAGTTTCAAACCGGCACAAAAAAAGTGAGGCATCTGCCTCACTTCACGAATAATTTTTTTTTCGACCTTATTATTCTTCAACTACACTTGCTTTTGGTGCGTTTGCTTTTACAGATTCAATTCCGTTATCTCTACCTGATGAAGATTCATACATTTCACTTGTACCAATAATTTGACCATTAGATGCTTTCAAATTGAAATAATACTTCCCGTTTGTCGAAGTCTTTTTGTCATACTTGCTATCATCCTTTGCATTTGCTTTTACAGAATCAATTCCATTCTGACAAGCAGGTTTAGTAGTATAGCCTTCGCTTGATAAAATTTTTTGCCCATTATCTGCTTTCAAGCTGAAATAATATTGTCCGTTGCTTCCGGTTTTAATTACAAATTTTCCCATTGAAAAGAAATTTTAAAGTGTAAATAAAGTATGTGATACAATCAGACAGTAATACTATAAAAAAGGTTGGTTTGCTTTATTGAATTTTATGCACAAATAAAAAAAAGTGCAGCAAGTTAGGTGGCTGGCACAAATCCATTCAATAAAAAAGCCAAAAGACTACGGCATAAACACAGCCCATCGCACAAGGCTCTCATTTATTCCGTTTCCTTTTGGCTTTTTAGCCACGCCACCTGATGAAGTTGCTTTCTTTTTCTTTTTTTCGGTTTTTCTTTCTCTTTTAGGTTTTATATATGGCGGAGCGTAGCGGAGCATCATTAAATGCTCAAACTATGCTTATTAAATGTTACAAACTCAGTCAGCAAATCTCAAAACCTCATTTCTTCATTCTTTCAAAAGGCAATAACAGCGGAAAGCCTTTAGATGCAGCTTGTCCAAATTGTTTTGTTTGCATTTGCAAAACTGAAGAAGAAAAACAGCAACTGTACTGGCTCTTTTATGGCTTATGGCAGGGTTCGTTTTTTCATCCATTCCTTACAGGTTCGGTTATTTCATTTATTCGTTTAGATGATTTAAAAAAAGTAGCAGTAATGGCTTTAGAAAAAATTGCATCCAATCAGGAGCAGTTCAATAAAAATATTTCCATGCTGCAGTTATTGGATGATAAAAGCAAAGTCATCATGGAGCAAATCAAATTAATAAAGCAAGCTAAAAAAGCACTCATGTACCAGGTACTAAAATAAAAGTCCCCCGCAATTGCGGGGGACTTTGTCAATCTCTACCGAAGGTCACCACAACGAACGGCGAGAACTATTTTTTAAGTCTTTTAATAATTGCTTTTAAGAGTATGGTTACTGTGAAGCTCACTATCGCACCAACGGCAGCTAAGATAGCCGTTTTAAAAACATCTGTGCTGCTGATGTTGGCAAAAATGGTGAGCAATGTGCCGCCTGCAGTTCCTGCTTTTGTTGTGCTGTCAAATTGCTGGTTCATTATTCGCCCCCTACAGCAGTTTGACTAACTGCACCGGCTATGCCTCCGGCAACAGCCAGGTAACCGGCAATTTTGATAACAACAGCAGGCAATGTCACAGGAGCAGCCACAATAGTGGTGGCAACGGCTGCCAAAGCCAAACCAATATTCCGCAACTTCTTAAAAAACTTAGGGGTGGGGGCTGTAGCCCTTTCAATTATTTTTTTCATTCGACTTTGATTTAATGATGATGAAAACTTTGTTTCCTTTTTCAAGTTCCGGGTAAACGATAGACAGCAGAAGCTGCAATGCAACCCGGGACCGTAGGCCTTTTCCCTCACCCGTTAAAACAGAAACCGGAGCGATACAGCCCTTCGATTCCTTCAGAGCATCATTGTATGCATGAATCAAAATAAAGCTTCTGTTAGGTACTTTACTCAGCAACAAATGCCATCCAAAACGCAAGCTGTATCTTTTTGTTAGTTCATATTCACCCTCAGGAATGCAGGAAATCCTTGATTGATTTTCTTTCCAGGGCAGCTCTATGGTGTTGCACACCTTCACGCCATCAATCAATAATTCACCATTAACGCCATTAGTTAGATATGTTCTTATTAGCTCCAGTTTCATATTCATAGGGATTGGATTTTAAAAACGGGTTACAGACCACTTACTTTAACCAATGCCAGGGCATTAAATGCACCGTTTTTCAACGTGTATTGTATGCCGTTCACTTCCTGGTAAAATTCCACGCCCAGGGCAAGGAATAAAGGATGCGGACTGTTTGCAGTTACTGCATTGGAAAGGTTAATAACTGCTGTAGCATTTGCATCCCATGGCAGGATAGCCGTTTCGCTGGTAGCAGCTACGAAACTTTCATTTTCAAAGTCTACTTCCGAACCTGCAGAGATGATTTTAAAATGTGTAGCGCCTCCAGGTGCGGCAATCATGTTCGATGGAATGAAAGCAGGAATATCGACCGCCAGCGTACCGGCAACCCTGTCAATTGTTCCGGTGAAAGGAGCATAAAGAGTTGTACCCAGCTTGCCGGAAATATTAAACTCAAAGCCTTCCAGTAATTCAGCTTCGCCATCAATTACATTACGCTGCCCACGGGTATTCGTAACATCAGCCTGTATTACCTCAACCATTTTTTGAGTAAGGCGGCTTACCATTCGGCTGTCGCTGGCGTTTTGAAGTAATGCCCTGATGGAAGTCCGCAAGGTTTTTCCTGCATTGCCGGCACGCCCAAACTCACTGCCGTTTTCACGGGTACGTTGAAACGCCGGGTCATTAGCGATACGGTCGGCAGGAATGCCGCCTTTTTCTCTTGCTAAGTATCCATCCTGGCTTTTGTAGAAAGTAATATCTCCAATAGTACCTTCCAGTTTAATGATACCTTTTTGTTTTGCCATTGTATCGGATTTTATGTGTTAGTAATAAAAATGTTTAGCGGCACATTTCATAAAGCCTTTGTGAATTCACCAACACAAAATTTGAATGATAATGCCTTGTTTGCATCAAGGCACTTCCGATACGTTCACATATTGCCGATAGTGGCATTTATTGCTTTAAGAAACTATGTATTCCGATTTGTATTTTTGCATTATGCCTATACCGGTTGAAATATTGAACAAGTATTGTACAGCTATACCAAAGGCATGGATAAAGCATGAAGACGCAGCAAACAAGGCTTTGTATTTACCCCAAAGACGTTCAGCGTATCACTGGTAAAAGTGAACGCTATGGGCGTATGCTGCTCCAAAAAATCCGCCTCTATTTCTCCAAAGAAGAACATCAATTTGTAACAGTAGAAGAGTTTTGTACCTACACCGGTTTCAAAAAAGAAGATGTAGTTTTGTTCTTAGCAGCCTAAAACTTGTTCAAAAAACAGGCTGGTTTATTTGTATAAAAGCCTTGATTTCAGTACCTTTATAGTCATACGGTTTAGTTAGAAATGAATTGAAAAGCGAGGGGGCAAATTCGGTTACCCGAATATATCAACCGCTTGGAAGTATTGATAATAAAGGATTGCAGAGAATTATACAAATCCCTCTCTCTCCGCTCAAAAAGTCCCGGTTATACCGGGATTTTTTATTTAAAATCATCGCCGCCAAAGGAAAAGGGCAACAATTGGCTTGATTTTTCTACAACATACACTTTGCCCTCCATGCCTGTCAATAATAATCTGATAGGAGTTTGTGTTCTGTCTTCATATTCTTTTAAAGCCTGCCTGCACATACCGCAGGGCGAAACTGGCCTTATACTTTTACCATTGAGATTATGGTAGCTAATTGCCATTGTTTTTACAGGTACATCTTTATGAACTACAGAGGCGGCACTCAATAAAACTCTTTCTGCACATATTGTTACTGGATACGATGCGTTCTCCTGATTGGTTCCTGTAATGGTTTCTCCATTTGCAAGTAAGGCTACAGCACCTACATTAAAATGACTATAGGGCGCATATGCTTCTGCGGTTATTTTTCGTGCAGCATTTACCAATGCCTTGTCTTCTATATTTAAGTTTTCGCTACTTTCATACTCTTCATAACCAAAACTGTAAGTCATATTTTTTACACTCATGCTATCAATCTGTTTGTTTTTTAGATAAAAAATCCTCCCGTACTAAATACGAGAGGATTGATTTTGTACAAAGTACAAAAACTTATTGATATATACTTATTTTATTGAATTGAAGAAACGCTTCCACCTTGGCCCGTTTTCCCAGCTAAACCATATCATAGAAGCCTTGCCTACCACATGGTCTTCGGGTACAAAACCCCAAAAGCGGCTATCCAGCGAATTATGACGGTTATCACCCATCATAAAATAATAATTCATTTTAAAGGTATAGCTTTTGGCTTCTGCATCATTAATATATACTTTACCATTATTAATAGCAACAGTATTGCCTTCATACACTTCTATACATCTTTGATAACGAATAAGATTATCAGGTGTCAGTTCAATGCTTGCACCCTTTTTTGGTATCCATAATGGACCGTAATTATCTGCCCTCCATCCTTTGCTAGTATCTGCATTGTAAGGAAAAAGCATTGCCGGTCTATTATCATTATAATGCTGAAACAATTTTTTATTCGCTTCAGTCATTGCTTTATACTCAGCATTTGTAATATTTACAAGCCGTCCATCTTCCTGTATATCGTTTTGAGATTCTCTTGCCCAAATCCCCAAAGGCTCCAACGATTCTGCTGTTACCATTGTTTTTGAAGGATTAGAAAATAAATACATTCTTTCTATGTTGGGAAACAGATTTTCATTTTGGGGTACACCGTTGGTATAAACATGCCCATTAATTACCTGCAAAGTATCCCCTGCAATTGCCACGCAACGCTTGATAAAATTTTCTCTCTTATCAACCGGTCTTGTTTTAATACTGCTACCGTATTGATTCCATACCTGGTCTCTTCCATAAGCATTTACCATTTGGTAGTAGGTTATCTGGCTGCCAAATTCTGGCAAGTCTATTAAAGTATCATTAACAGGGAAATTAAAAACAACTACATCATTTCTTTTTACAGGGCTGGCAAACCAGCGTGTATAAGGTATATGAATTACTTCGGAATATGACTTTGTGTTTAGCACCGGAATGGTGTGATGTACAAATGGCATTGCAATGGGTGTATTAGGTATGCGTGGGCCATAACTAAACTTACTCACAAACAAAAAATCGTTTACAAGCAAGGTTTTTTCCATTGATGGTGTTGGAATAGTATATGCTTCAAACACAAATGTGCGGATAAGAGTGGCTGCTACTACGGCAAAAGCAGCAGCATCAATCCATTCCCTTGCGGTAGATTTTTTATAATTATCCACCACCTTTTTGCCTGCATATCTTTCACTATCGCTAAACCCCAAATATGGAAAGTAAATAAATGGAAGAAAAACCGTGAGCGCATGATGCCCTACACCAAACCGGCCAAAATACTCCACAAATTTTATACAAATCCAAATGGTAATAAACTGGCCCGCAATAGGAATGAGTTGCAAAAAGAACCATATTTTTTTAAGCTCCATTTTTTCTACCATACACCAGGTATTGTAAAAAGGAATTAAAGCTTTCCATGGTTGTATTCCGGCTTTTTTAAACATTCCGTATAAACCAATATGCCAACCAATGGTAGCTACAATAAATATTATCCAACCAATCATAGTATGTATTTATAATTTTTACGAGCAAAGCTAAGTGTTACCAAAGTAAATACACTTACCGCTAATAACACATATTTACCTTAACGAGTATTTAACTAATTTTTGGGTACTACATAGCTTTCTACATCTTCCAGGCCAATGGTTTTTCCACTTAAGATAATCAAGCGCTCTACTACATTTCTTAACTCTCTTATATTACCACTCCAGTTGTAGGCTTGCAAAGCTTCCAATGCCTTTTTATCAATTTGTTTTGCAGGCTGTCCATAATCCTGTGCAATCAGATCGAGAAAATAATTTACAAGGTGTGGTATATCGTCTCTTCTTTCGTTAAGCGATGGTACATGGATAATAATTACGCCCAGGCGATGATAAAGATCCAGCCGGAAATTCTTTTCATCTACCTCTTTCAATAAATCTTTATTGGTTGCGGCTATCACCCTCACATCTACATTAATATCTTTATCGGCACCAACCCTGGTTATTTTTCCTTCTTGCAAGGCACGCAACACTTTTGCCTGTGCACTCAGGCTCATATCGCCTATTTCATCTAAAAACAAAGTGCCTCCGTTGGCTTGTTCAAACTTACCTATCCGTTGTTTAATTGCAGACGTAAACGATCCTTTTTCATGTCCAAACAACTCACTTTCTATTAATTCACTGGGAATGGCAGCACAATTTACTTCTACTATTGGGCCTGTATTTCGGTTACTTTTTTCATGTATCCATCTTGCCACCAACTCTTTACCTACCCCATTTTCTCCGGTTATCAGCACACGTGCATCGGTAGGCGCTACTTTCTCTATGGTGTCCTTTATTTTTTTAATGGGGCCGCTCTCTCCTACCATTTCCTGCACTTTGCTTACTTTGCGTTTAAGTACTTTGGTTTGTGTTACCAGGTCTTGCTTTTCTGTAGCGTTGCGTAGGGTAATAAGCAGTCTATTCAAATCTGGCGGCTTGCTTATGTAATCAAATGCGCCTTTTTTAACTGCTTCTACTGCTGTATCAATATTACCATGCCCGCTTATCATAATGATGGGCACATCTGCATTAATTTCTTTGGCTTTTTCTAAGAACTCAATACCATCTAGTTTGGGCATTTTAATATCGCATAATACAATGTCGTAGTTCTTTTCTTTAAATTTTTTTAATCCTTCTTCACCATCTGCAGCTTCGTCAATTTTGTATCCTTCAAACCCTAGTATTTCACCTAAGGTTTTGCGTATTGCTTTTTCATCATCTATAATGAGTAGATCGGCCATAGTTTTTATTTAATATATGGAAAAGATGCATTGCTGCATCTCAATAACAGTCAAAAATAATCAATATGAGTGTAAAAGCAGTTTCGAGTGTCATTTTATTCGCTTGCCTTTCTTGTACAGGCAGTTCGCAATATAACGTATCCGAGACCAATATGCCTAGCCAAAAGGAGGCTGTTATTTATACAGAGGTACACAGTATTCCACTACCTGCAGGGTTTACACGGATTAAGGCAGAAAAAAACTCATTTACTACCTGGCTTAGAAATATTTCTTTAAAGAAAGATAATACGGTTTATTTATATAATGGCCGGGTAAAACCCAATCAGTCTGCCCAGTTTGCTGTACTGGATATTTCGGTTGGTAACAAAGACTTGCAACAATGTGCAGATGCTGTAATGCGATTAAGGGCAGAATATTTATTTAGCTGTAGAGAATACAGTGCTATTAGGTTTACTGATAACGAGGGTGGCCAGTATAACTTTGCAGCACCCTACACCCGGCAGCATTTAGATGCCTTTTTACAAAGAGTTTTTGGTATGTGTGGATCTGCATCTTTAAGCAAGCAATTAAAAACACAACCAATAATGAAAATGCAACCAGGAGATGTTTTGATAAAGGGTGGCTTTCCCGGACATGCCGTAATAGTAATGGATATGGCAGAAAATAACGAAGGCGAAAAAATTTACCTGCTGGCACAAAGCTATATGCCTGCACAGGATATACATATTTTAATTAACGAAAGTAGCCAAAGCCTCTCTCCTTGGTACAAACTAAGTCAAGAAAAAGATATTCATACACCCGAATATTATTTTACAAGTGCGCAGTTAAAGACCTGGTAAACAGTAAATGAGCAATGTGCTAACCATTCATCCCTGCAAATAAAAGCCGCATAATTTAGCAAGGGCCTTTTCCCTAGTTTTCTGCTATATTTAGCACTAAAAAATAAATAAAGCATGAATAAACTTGCAACCATTCTAATACTGGTAGTTTTTACAAACTGTATTGCTACGGCTCAAAGCAAATACGATTATAATGACTTGTTTAGCCCACTGTTTTACACACAAACAGGTAACGAATACAGGGCAGCATCAGGTGAGCCTGGCCCTGCTTACTGGCAAAATAAAGTTGACTATACAATAAATGCCAGCCTGGATGAGCAAAAAAAAGAAGTAACAGCCACTGTTACTATTACCTACAAAAATAATAGCCCACAAGCCTTGGATTTTTTATGGCTTCAATTGGACCAAAACCTATTTGCACAAGATTCCCGAGGCCAGGCAAAAATGCCTGCAACAGGCAGAAGCCGATATGGCGACGCTAAGAGCGGTTTTGATGGTGGTTATAAAATAAAATCGGTGGAAATGTTGAAAGGCATGGCAGCTTCTAAGGCTGATTATATTATTACAGACACAAGAATGCAGGTAAAACTGACGCAACCTTTAACAGCAAAAACCGGAACTACACAATTACGCATCAGTTATTCTTACACAGTACCGCAATATGGTGCAGATAGAACAGGCATTCAACCTACAAAAAATGGTGATATTTTTTGCATAGCCCAATGGTTTCCCCGTATGTGTGTGTATGATGATGTGCGTGGCTGGAATACTGACCCATATTTAGGTGCCAGTGAATTTTATTGCGAATACGGTGATTACAATGTGAACATCACTGCTCCTGCAAGCATGATTGTAGGTGCTTCAGGTGAATTGCAAAACCCACAGGAAGTGTTTACCTCAACTCAATTAACAAAATACAACCAAGCAAAATTAAGTGATAAAACGGTTACTATTCGCAGCAAAGAGGAAGTTAACAACCCTGCTTCACGCCCGGCAAAATCTACACTTACCTGGAAATACAGGATAAGCAACTCCAGGGATTTTGCATGGACGGCTTCTCGTTCATTTATTATGGATGCTGCCAAAATGAATTTGCCTGAAGGAAAAAAATCTCTTGCCATTTCTTTATATCCTGAGGAAAGTGATGGAGAAAAAGCATGGGGCCGATCAACAGAATACACAAAAGCATCTATTGAAAATTATTCTAAAAGATGGTTTGCATACCCCTATCCTGCGGCGATAAATGTGGCCAGTAATGTAGGTGGCATGGAATATCCGGGTATAGTATTTTGTGGCTACAGAGCAAAAGGAGCAGGCCTTTGGGGAGTTACCGACCATGAGTTTGGCCACACTTGGTTTCCCATGATTGTTGGAAGTAATGAAAGAAGATATGGATGGATGGATGAAGGTTTTAATACTTTTATTAATGGCATTGCAGAGCAAGATTTTAATAATGGAGAATATAAAGGAAAGGTTCAAAGTGCCCACAAAAGTTTTATGTTTCGCCCCGAAATGGAATCTGTGTTAAACACACCTGATGGTATGGCAGAAAGAAATATTGGAATCTTATTATATGGGAAACCCGGCTTTGCTTTAGACTTACTGAGAAATGAAGTGTTGGGTGTCGAACGCTTTGATTATGCATTTAGAAACTATATTAAAAAGTGGGCATATAAGCACCCTACTCCCTGGGATTTTTTCCGTAGTATGGAAAACGGGGCTGGAGAAGACCTTGCATGGTTTTGGAAATCTGTATTTATTAATAATTACCAGCTAGACCAGGCAGTAGATACCGTAACTTATGTTAGCAACGATGCTACTAAAGGCGCATTGGTTACCATAAGTAATAAAGACAGAATGGCGATGCCCGTTACTGTTGAATATACAACCGTAAGTGGCAAAACAGACCGCAAAAAACTACCTGTTGAAATTTGGCAAAACAATAGCATCTGGAAATTTGCTTTACCAACTACAGAAGAGATTAGCAAAATTGTATTGGATCCGGATAAAGTTTTACCTGATATGGTTCCTGAAAATAATACCTGGAACAAACCATAGCAGAGCTTTAGAACAAGGGTAAAGAAAAGGTCATTGAATGTTTTTTCAATGACCTTTTCTTTAATTCATTTTCTAAAGTATTTGACCAGTAACCTGTTACTTCTCATCCAGTTCATCTATTTCCTTTTTATATTTTGGTGGCAGCAATAAAATTTTTATCAAGCCATCTAATTTTATAGTACGGCTAAGTTTATATATCGGCACAAAATAATCCAATGGAGCAAATTTATTAAAATGCAGCATGGCTGCTACTTTTTCAGGCACTACCAGTTTTTGCGCTTCAATTAAAACCTTATATCGGGCAGTACCCAAATGTTTTTTATACTGTACAAAAAGGTCATCGGTATAGTTTCCTTTTTGCAAATCTTTTTCCATATGCAGTTCTCTGCTTACCACCCATTCTGTATAATTTGCAGGAAGTTCTTTCAATTGCATTCTTTTTCCTACCCTGTAAAACACATCAAATACTTCTTCCTTTTCTTTTTCGTTTAATTTTCTTTCTAATAGTTCAAATGCGGCAATAGAATAGTGAATGAGCATATACAATACGTCTCTATATGCCCAATCGGGTATTTTAGCTCCACGGCTACTTTCTACTGCCGAATGAATGGATGTAATTTTATCAATTGCAGCATTTGCAGCGTCTTCCTCTACAAAAACAATTTGCTTTGCATATACAACTGTTGAAAACAATCTGCCTATTGGGTCAGAAGGAAGCTTTCCCGTAAAATACAACCAATCTACTGCTTTATTCAATGCAAATTCTGCAGCCGCCCCTGCAAAAATGAATAGGATTGTATCTGCCTTTCCCCATATTTTTCTTACAATTGAGGACTGGTGAACAAAGTATTTTTTCATAGTGATTGGTTATTCAATTTTTGTACTAAATACTTTTCAATAAATAAAACTAAGGCTATACCAATGGTGTAGGCCAGTAAATCAATCCACGAAAAGGATGTACCAATTACAATTCTGGCAACAGCATATTTCTGCATACCCAATATTTGTACTATTTTAAAATACTGCAAAATTTCGATAAGATAAGAGAAGAGTAAAGTTACAATTGCTGCAACCCATACATTCCAATTTAAAAAAGCCCTTACAAAACAATAAATCATTATTACCACCAATAAGTCACCAATATGCGGCCTAATGATACTATCGTTTACATATAATGCTATTAATACTTCAACAATAAAAATTACAATTGCAACAATGAAATAAAAGCGGCGAAAAACAAACATCTTATTTATTGTTTTGTAATTGAACCATTTGCTTTAACATAGGGATAAGATTGTAAAGCTTTGTACCCGGGCAGCCAGTTTGTGCATAATCTTTATGGCCTGCAATATTATCGGCCTTTATATGGTATTGAGCCGCAATTGATGCCACTAGCTTTTGCAAACTGGCATTTTGCTTTTCGGTTAGCACTTCTTCATTAAAGTTTCCTTCCACCACAATTAGGGCATGGCCTGTAGGGTCGTATGGTGTATTTGAATCTCCCACAAACTGTAGTTGCCGGGCTTCAGCAATGGTACCATGCACATCAATATAAAAATGATAAGGAATGTCTGCCCAGGGCTCCTTTATTCTTCCATCGGATAGTAAGCTTCTTTGTTGGGAAAATTTTTGAAGAGCTTTTAGTTTTTGTCTTAATGTGCGGTTAAAATTTTGCTTTACTGCCGTATGATGAATGGTAATTTTGGTGAGTCGATGTGGTTTCATCTTCATAACCGGATTAGCCGCTTCCCACTCCTGCCTGGATATGATGCCGATACCTTTTGGCATTAAAACTTGCTGCGAAACTTTGCAGCCTGCAAAAAAAATAATAATTAAAAAAATATTAATTGTAAACCCTGATAAAAATTTCACAGTTGCTCTTTGTACAAAAGTAAAGTAATGCACGATTGAATATGTAGAAAATATTGGCCATACAAGGTAATTCATTCACAATTTAGTAGGCAGACTTGAATGGCTTAGTTATTGAAATCAATAATAATGATTTATTATTTGATTAACCAGACAATTAAAATAACATGAAACATTTGACCAATGCAATACACAAGTATTATTATGCCCTAATACTATTTACGTTTACACAAACTATTGTTTTTGGGCAAGATAGTACCAGTTCTTCATCTACCACTACGGTTACCACCTCTACAACTGAAACAAGGTTTGTAGTAGAACCATGGATGTATTTGGCTGGGGGTGCAATTCTTTTAATATTGAGTATAGCACTTTTTAGAGGGAGTAGTAAAGAAAAAATTATTATAGAACGCTCCACAGACACTAACAGAAAGTGATAGTTAATTTATTTACTTATACTTTTTGCTTATACTTTGGCCTTACTGCTGACATTAGTAACAGTAGTCCAATTTTGTTCCAAGTTTAAAATTCAAGCTAATCATAACTATAAAACTTAATTAATTATCAAATGTATGAAAATAGCTAAAGGCGTATTAGCAGGGCTTTTTGTGGGTACTTTCTTAGGAGTATTATTTGCTCCTGCAAAAGGATGTGAAACAAGAAAAAAGTTACTAAAGAAACAAAGTAGCCCCTTTCGCTACTGTTGGAGAAAGTTATATTTTTCCGGCCTATGAGCATAAAAATCTTGTTGACGAATCTTTTTAATGGACATTAGCCTAATAAAAAAGGGCGGTTATGCCGCCCTTTTAATATCTTACCATTTGCGATTGTTAAAGCCGCTTCGGCTACCGCCGTTACGATCATATCCACTACCACTTCTTTCTGATTTTTCTCTGGCAATGTTTACTGATAAGTTTCTGCCCTCAATTTGCTTGTTGTTTAGCGCATCAATAGCTGCAGTTCCTTCTTCAGCAGATGTCATTTCCACAAAGCCAAATCCACGAGACCTGCCTGTTTCCCTATCTGTAATAATTTTTACAGAAGTTACTTCGCCAAATGATGAAAACAATTCAGTTAATTCTGTTTCTCCTGTGTTGAAACTTAAATTAGATACATAGATGTTCATAATAATTTTTTAAATTAATTAAATAAATAACTGATAATAATGCAGAAAAGCTGACTAATGAAAGAAGTAATTTTACAGGAGAGAGAAGGAAAAAATGTAAATGTTAAAGCTAACGTAAGCGTGCCTAAAGAACTATATCAGTTAGCGAAGGTACGGGTTTACAAATTATGGGTACTAATTATTTTCACAAAACGCATAAGTAACTGGTTTTATGCACTAAACCCTTTTAGTTACCGCTACTGCAATCCTGCCTTTAGGGCCCTTTTCTATTTCAAACGAAACCTTTGCATTGCCTTTTACCGGCTCCGAAAGTGAGCTGGCATGTACAAAAAGGCTTTCGTTTGTTTTAATATCCCGAATAAAGCCAAAACCTTTTTGCTCATTAAAGTTTATTACTATCCCCTTTCTGATTTTTTCATTTTTTTCACCGTTTCCTTGCGGCAATACCCCAATCTCAATGTCTTCTGCCTTTACCGATTGCCGTTTCATAGGGTCTGGCGGCCTGTTACTCAAATTGCCATTTTCATCTATATAGGCCATCATATCATGCAGGTCTTTACTTTTTTGCGAATGTGCTTTACGCTCCTGCATCTTTTCTGCCTTTTCTTTTTTGGCTTGTAATCTTTTTTGTTCTTTTTCTTTTTTTTGAAATGTTTGTGTCGATCGACCCATTATCTATAATACTGTGTGTAATTCTTGTTTCGTGATGAATAATAATGAATAATAAAGAAAATAATTGAAACAAGTTGAGACAGATGTACCAAAGATACGAAATTTAAAACTGTGATACAGATTGTTAATTTATACGCTCTTTATAGTTTGTATTTTATCTTCATTTGTTTAAATACAAAAAATATAGCACCTCATTGCTAAACATAATTGGGTTGCTGAAATCAGCAACCCAATATTAAAAAGCAGTAATTATAAAAAAACTATTTTAATTTTTCTTTTAAATCCAAGCCATTCTCCCTTGCGGTTTTAATAGCCAGTTCATATCCTGCATCTGCATGGCGGATTACACCCATACCCGGGTCATTTCGTAGTACTCTTGCTAATCTTTTTTCGGCTGCTTCGCTGCCATCTGCAACTATTACCATACCTGCATGGATGCTATAACCCATACCTACGCCACCACCATGATGCAGGCTCACCCAGCTTGCGCCACCCGCAGTATTTACAAGTGCATTTAGCAAAGGCCAGTCTGCTACAGCATCGCTTCCATCTAGCATGGCTTCAGTTTCTCTATTGGGCGATGCTACTGAGCCAGTATCTAAATGATCTCTACCAATTACAATGGGTGCTTTTACTTTGCCGCTCTTTACCAACTCATTAAAAGCAAGGCCTGCTTTTTCTCTTTCACCTTGCCCCAACCAGCAAATGCGTGCAGGCAATCCCTGGAAGGCAATTTTTTCTTTTGCCATTTTCATCCACCGCTGCATACTTTTATTTTCGGGAAACATATTAATGATGAGTTCATCTGTTACTGCTATATCTGCAGGGTCGCCACTCAACGCTGCCCAACGGAATGGGCCTTTTCCTTCACAAAATAATGGACGGATATAGGCTGGTACAAATCCGGGAAAATCGAAACACCTTCCCTCTTTAAATGGTAACTTGGATGTAGCATTTTTGTGCTCATATTCCTGGGCTCTTGCTCTGATATTATTTCCATAATCAAAAGTAATTGCTCCCTTGCCCATCAATTGCAACATTAATTGTACATGCAGGTACATACTTTCGTAACTGAGTTGTAGGTATTTTTCTTTGTCGCTTTCTCTTAATTTATTGGCTTCTTCATTACTTAGTGTATGCGGTATATAACCAATTAACGGGTCATGTGCACTGGTTTGGTCGGTTAATGTATCGGGAATGATATTTCTATCCAATAAACGTTGTAACAAATCAACGGCATTGCATAGTATGCCTATGCTAATGGCTTTCCCTTCAGCTTTGTATTTTAATGCAGCATCAATAGCTGCATCGATATCGGTAAATTTTTCGTCAAGGTATTTTGTTTCTATTCTTTTATCAATACGCCATTCTTCTACTTCTGCAATTAGTGCCACGCCTTCATTCATGGTAATGGCCAGTGGTTGTGCGCCACCCATTCCACCAAGCCCGGCGGTTACATTCAATGTACCTTTTAATGTACCATTGAATTGCTTATCAGCAGCAGCGGCATAGGTTTCGTAGGTTCCTTGCACTATACCTTGCGAACCTATGTATATCCAACTTCCTGCCGTCATTTGCCCATACATCATCAGGCCTTTTTTCTCTAACTCTTCAAAATGTTGCCAGTTGGCCCAGTTTGGTACCAATTGGCTATTACTAATAAGTACCCTCGGTGCATCGGTATGCGTTTTTAAAATACCAACCGGTTTGCCACTTTGAATTAATAGGCTCTCATCATTCTCTAAAATTTTTAATCCCCTAATAATATTATCAAGTGCTTCAAAATTGCGGGCAGCTTTGCCTCGGCCGCCATACACTATTAAATCATCGGGGCGTTCTGCCACTTCGGGGTCGAGATTATTTAATAACATCCGTAACGCCGCTTCCTGTACCCATCCTTTGCAATGCAATTGAGTGCCTGTGGGTGTTTTGTATTTTATTGGATCGTATGACATATATCTTGCTTTATGAATTAAACTTAATTATGAATGCTCGATGCTACAATCAATATTGCACATCTTTTCTTATAAATTCTACGGCTACTTTCATATCATCATGCAAGAGCCTATCCTTTTCATTAAAGGGTACTTCAGTACGAAAAGCAGCTATTATTTTTTCCAAAGTATCCGATGTTTTTAAAGGTCTTCTAAAGTCTAATGCCTGCACGGCTGTGAGTAATTCTATTGCTAATACTTTTTCGATATTATCAATAATACGTTTGCATTTGGTAGCAGCATTGGCACCCATGCTCACATGGTCTTCCTGGTTATTGCTACTAGGGATACTATCTACGCTGGCAGGCGTACTCAATTGCTTGTTTTCGCTTACAATGCCGGCTGCAGTATATTGAGGTATCATAAAGCCGCTATTAAGGCCGGGATTCTTAACCAAAAAAGCAGGCAGGTTTCTCTGGCCACTTATTAGCTGATAGGTTCTTCTTTCGCTGATGCTACCAATTTCAGCCATCGCAATTGAAAGAAAATCAAGTGTGATAGCTAAAGGCTGTCCATGAAAATTACCACCGCTTACAATCAAATCTTCATCAGGAAAAATATTAGGATTATCTGTAACTGAATTTATTTCTTTGATAAAAACAGATTTTACATATTCTATGGTATCGGCAGTGGCACCATGTACTTGTGGGATACACCTAAAAGAATAAGGATCCTGCACCTGATTTTTTTTCTGTGCTCCTATTTCGCTGCCTTGCAATAAGCAACGAAGTTTTTGTGCTACTGATACCTGTCCGTGGTGCGAACGCACTTTGTGAATATTTGCATTAAGAGGATCGGCTACACAATCAAAGGCATCAAAACTTATGGCGGCAATTATATTCGCCCATTCTAGCAACCGCTCGGCCTGTATTAAATTATAGATACCATAGGCACTCATGAATTGCGTGCCATTAATAAGTGCCAATCCTTCTTTACTTTGTAGTTGAATAGGATTCCAATCCAACTCATCCAACACCACTTCGGCAGGGTATTTAATACCGTTATGCTTAACTTCTCCCAAACCAATTAGTGGTAAACTCAAATGGCTCAAAGGAGCCAGATCGCCACTTGCACCCAAACTTCCTTGTGTGAAAATTACAGGAAGCACGCCTTCATTATACATATCCATCAACCGCTTAACCGTATCTATTTGTACACCACTATGGCCATAACTAAGTGACTTAATTTTTAATGCCAGCATGAGTTTTACAATTGGTTCGGGCACTTCATCGCCCATACCACAGGCATGAGAAACCAGTAGATTATTTTGTAATTGTACCAACTGATTTTTATCAATCCGTACATTTTGTAAATACCCAAAGCCCGTATTTATTCCATAAAAAGAGGCATCAGAACCAGCTATTTTCTTATCGAGATATTCCCTGCACTTTAAAATACGTTCATGTGCATCAAATGTGATAGATACCAATTGATCAAAAGCCAGCAAATTTTTTAACTGCTGAAAATTGGTATGCTTGCGATCTAAGGGTAGATAATTATAACTCATTAAGTATAATTCTTTAACTGGCTTATAAAATCGAAAATAGATGGGCAAAGCTAAGGATTTTAAAGTGCTTTTTGCAGCCAATTGCATTTGTACTTATTATAAAATCTTATTTTTATACTATGAAAAAATGGATGGCTTTATTTGCAACTTTATTATGCCTTGCCGGCACAGCGCAAACTGTAAAATTACTAACTAGTGGAACCAAAACTGGAATGCGTGGCTTAAGTGTGGTAGATGATAAAACCATTTGGGCAAGCGGTACCAATGGCATGGTAGGCCGTAGCCTGGATAGCGGCAAAACCTGGAAATGGATTACTGTAAAAGGGTTTGAAAAAATGGATTTTAGAGATATTGAGGCATTTAATGAAACTACCGCAATTATAATGGGTATAGATGCACCGGCTTATATTTTACGCACAAATGATGGCGGTGAAAACTGGCAGGTAGTTTTTAAAGACACTACAAAGGGTATGTTTTTAGATGCTATGGAATTTTGGAATGAACAAAGCGGTATTGTAATTGGCGATCCGTTGAAAGGAAGGTTTTATGTAGCCAGAACTTTTGATAGTGGCAATACCTGGCAGGGTATTCCCGAACAAAATAAACCCGTGGCAGATAGTGGCGAAGCCTGTTTTGCAGCAAGTGGTACTAATATTAGGAAACTAAATAATGCCGAAGCAATTTTTATTACAGGCGGATTAACCAGCAATGTATTTATGAGAAATAAAAAAATAAACCTTCCATTAATACAGGGAACAGAAACAACTGGGGCCAATTCTATTGCAGTAAAAAATAAAAAAATCTGGATGGTAGTTGGCGGCAATTTTAATACAAAAGATTCTTCAACGAAAAATGCTGCCATTACTTTTAATGGAGGAAAAAAATGGATTTCTCCTACCCTGCCGCCAACAGGCTATCGTAGCTGCGTGGAATATATTAAAAAGAAAGAATGGATTACCTGTGGACTAAATGGTGTTGATATTACAAAAGATGACGGCATAACCTTTACCAATATAAGTAAAGAAGGTTTTCATGTGGTACGTAAGGCTAAGAAGGGAACTTCAGTATTTTTTGCAGGTTGGAACGGTAGAATTGGAAAACTGGTTGAATAACTTTATTCACAACTTAATAGGATGGGTTTATTAATATACGGGCAGAACGAATCTTTAGGTAAATCATATGAAGTGGATGATTTTTGTTGCCCTTATTGCGACCATTATGATTGTACCGAACTATTTTTAATTAGCAACTATTTTCATTTTTTCTTTGTCCCATATCTTCCCATTGACAAATCTGGTTCTTCATTGTGCAGCAATTGTAAAAAAATTGTCACTCAAATTAATTTCAGTCCAAAGCTAGTTGCCTTGTATAACGCTAAGCGAAGTACATATAAGCATCCCATTAAAATGTATATTGGCTTCATCATTTTTCCGGGCATACTGATATTGGCACTAATAATTTTTCTACTATATAGCAGTGTTGTTACTTAAATTACTGTTCACTTCTTAAACATAAAATATACTGCACCCAACAGTAGTACAAAACTTACCAGGTATCGCCAGTGAAATGGCTCTTTTAAATAAAATACAGCAAATATTGAAAACACTACAAGTGTTATTACTTCTTGCGTCATCTTTAGTTGAAAGCCTGTCATTCCATTTTGATACCCTATTCTATTTGCCGGCACCATTAGCATATATTCAAATAAGGCGATGCCCCAACTAATGATAATCGCTTTCCAAATTGGAATGGTTTCATTGCGAAGATGCCCATACCAAGCGATAGTCATAAAAATATTGGAGGCGGTTAAGAGCACTATGGTTTGTATCATTACCAAAAATAAAAAAGATACAGGCATTACTATCTGTATCTTTTTAAATATCTATGAATCTCAAAAAATGTGCTACCTACCCTTAAAAATAAGGTTTAGGATAGCTAGCAGTACAATTGCTCCAACGGCCGCTGTTAAAATATAGCCTAGCCATCCGGAGCCAAGGCTAATTCCCAATTTTCCAAATAGCCAATACCCAATAAATCCTCCTATAATTCCTACTACAATGTTGCCGATAAGACCTAGGCCGCTACCTTTAAAAATTTGACCGCCTAGCCATCCGGCCACTGCGCCCAAAATTAATGAGATGATAATTCCTTCCATTTGATATTGTTTTATGTGATTAATTATTAAATATAAATTTTTTGATTTGAAAATCACTCATTAACCTCCAACTACTTAAGCACATTGGATATGTTTTTTGTTCACAAAAAAAGTTGCCCCTAAGGCAACTTTTTAAAAGAGATATCGTCAATAACCATTTTAATTCAGGCTTCTAAAGTCAACAGGTACTAGTTTGCTTACGCCCGCTTCCTGCATGGTAACACCATAGATTACATCTACTGCACTCATGGTTTGTTTGTTATGTGTAACAATAATGAACTGCGAGTTTTCGCTGAATTGCTTAATCATATTGGTAAATTTGCCCACATTAGCATCGTCCAAAGGTGCATCTACTTCATCCAATATACAGAAAGGTGCAGGCTTAATTAAATAAATGGCAAAAAGTAATGCTGTAGCCGTTAGTGTTTTTTCACCACCACTCAACTGTCCAATGCTGCTCGGTCTTTTTCCTTTAGGCTTTGCAACAATATCAATACCGGTTTCTGCCAGGTTTTCGGGATCTACCAGTACCATATCGGCTGTATCTTCATCTGTAAACAAGGCCTTAAATACTTTTTGAAAATTTTCTCTTACTTTATTGAATGTATCTAGGAATTGCTGATTCGCTGTAGCTTCTACCTCTTGTATGGTTTGCAATAAGCTATCCTTTGCCGTTACAAGGTCATTCTTTTGCTCCAAAATAAACTCATACCTCTTTTTCATTTCAGTGAAGGCCTCAATAGCTGTAGGGTTAACCTCTCCCATATTTTCTAAGCGTTTTTTCATCCGCTCGTTTTTTTCTTTCAGCTCTTCAAGGTCGGTGTCTCCAGTTCTAGGTTCATCAATAATTTCATCGAGATCTACTTTAAATTCTACGCTAAGCCTTTCTTTCATACCTGCCAACTGTAGCTTCAAATCCGTCAACTTGTCTTTAATTTCATTCAATAAATAGTCAATGCCTTCTTTCGACTTTTGTTTATGCCTCAATTCACTTTCTTTTTCCTGCAAAGCGTTGCGAAGATTATAGTATTCCTGGTCTGCCTCGTTTAGTTTCTTTTCTTCGGCATCTTTATTCTGCAATAGCGCAACAAGCAGTGCTTCTACCTCGGTCAATTCCAATTGGGTAAATTCAATATTTTCGGTAGCATCTTTTAATTGTACCGCACTATTTTCTACTTCTACCTTTAAATTATTTAATTGGTTTGTTTTAAACTCCAGCTCTTGCTTTAAAGATGCTACTTTGCTTTGCTGCCTAGTGTATTGCAGATTGCTATCATTGTATGTGGTTGTAGAAAAATTATACTCCTGCTCGGCAGATGCATAATCCATTTCAATTGCCTGAAGTTTTTCTGCCAACTCTTCTAATTGAAAATTATATTTTTCCAATTCTTCTCTTGTGGTGGCAATAGCCTCATGATTATTATCCAATTGTAACTGCAACTCTTCCACTCTTGCTGTGCTGGTAGTTTCTAGGTGACGGAGGTTTTCAATTTTATTTTGAAGAGAAAATACCAGGTTGGTCAATTGATTGATCTCCTGCTGTGTTTGCCGAATGGCATTTTCTTTCAACTGTTCATTATAAGCCAGCACTTCGTTGTGACGGTTATGAATATTTGCTTTTAAATCATCTACAACCTGTTGTTGCGCTTCTATATCTTCCTGCAACTTTTCCAGATTTTTTGCCCGGCCTATTTTTTTACCTTCAAACAAGCCAACGCTACCTCCCGTTAAGGCATATTCTCCTTTTACATACTTCCCTGTTTTTTCCAACACTACAGCCCCGTTACTATTGTGAATTGCTTCTTCGGTTTCTGCAACAAAAACATTGCCCAGTAAATAAGCAGCCAGGTTTGCATACTTAGGATCAATCTCAACTACATCCAACGCAGGAAACGTTCCTGTGGGCTGATGTTGTTGTTGGGCTTCGCCAAATTTATCGAGCAAGAAAAAATTAGCTTTCCCTTTCTTATTTTCATCTAACAGATGTACGGCCTGTAATCCTTCTTCCAAATTGGATACAACATAATAGTTTAAGTAAGGTTCCAGTACGTTTTCAACAGCAGTACGGTATTGTTCTTTTACATAAATAATATCGCTTAGCAAAGGCGCTTTATAATTCCAATTGCTATTATTGTGCAAAAACTTCACGCTTTCGGGATAGCCCTCCATAGAATCTACAAGGCTTTTCAATAAATCATGCTCATTACGCTTTGCATCCAACTTACGGTTTTCTTCTGCAAGATTATTGCGAAGGCCTTCCATTAAATTTTGTGTTTCTAAAATTTGCGCTTTAGCAAGTTCATGTTGGTCTTGCAGTTGCTGCAAGTCTTCCTTTTTATCATTCAGCTCAGCTCCTTTTTCCAGTTTTTCTGCCTCTATTTGCTGAATTTGCGCCTGACGTTGGCTTTTTTCATCTTGTATTTGTACAATAGTACGCTGTAAGTTTTGAATGGAGGTATCTGCAACAGCAACCTTTTTTTCTGCATCAAATTGGTTACGCTGAATGGCTTGATTTTCTCTACGCATAGTATCAATACTACTGCGTTTATCATCAAACACTTTACGTTTATCTTCAACAGCATCCTTTAAACTTTGCAATTTATCTTCTAACTCTTCCGCCTTTGTGGTTTCATCTGTTACCTGTGTGCCGGTAAAAGCAATACTTTCTTCCAGCCCCTTCACCTGGCCTTCTGATCTTGTTAAAAATTCATCTAAGCTGGTTTTTCTTTCTTGTAAGTGTTGTAATCGTTGCCCACTCAGATTTTTTTCGTTTTCTTTGTTGCGCACTTTATCCAGCATCTCATTATGCGCATGTTGCATTTGTTGCAATGCTTTTTCCTTTTCGATAAAACCTAACTTTTCTGCTTCCAGCCCGGCTTCTTCCTTTGCAATAGCCGTTTCTAATTCTATACGTTTATCAACTTCCTGTTGCTGTTGTTCGTTTAAGTCCTTGTAAGTTATATTAAAACCTTCCAAGGCAGCTTTTGCTAATTCAATACTCAGTTCCTTATACTCCTTTTTTATTTCGTAGTACTTTTCTGCTTTTTTGGCCTGGCTTTCCAAACTCTTTAGCTGGTTGTTTATTTCAAACAGCAAATCTTCAATACGGGCAAGATCCTGCTCAGTGGCATCCAGTTTTAATTTTGCTTCCTTCTTTCTTGTTTTATAAATGGTGATGCCAGCCGCTTGTTCTAACATTTTGCGGCGGCTGTTCTCCTTATCTTTTATGATGTCATCCACCATGCCCAGTTCAATAATGGCATAGCTGTCTGTACTTACGCCAGTATCCATAAACAGGTTATGGATATCTTTCAAACGACAGGCTACATCATTGAGACGATATTCGCTTTCACCGCTTTTATAATATTTACGGGTAACCGTTACCGTATTAAACTCGGTTGGCAACAGATTTTTAGTATTTTCAAATGTAAGGCTTACTTCTGCCAAACCGCTTGCGCTACGGCTTTTACTTCCGTTAAATACCAGACTTTCCAGGTTTTCACTACGCAGATTACTTATTTTATGCTCCCCAATTACCCAACGAATACTGTCTATAATATTGCTTTTACCACAACCATTTGGGCCAATAACCCCGGTAATTCCTTCATCAAAATTGAGTACGGTTTTATCAGCAAAACTTTTAAATCCCTTAATTTCTAAACTCTTTAAACGCACTGTTTTTCCATTTTATGTAAGAGGCAAATATAATTGAATAGCAAACAATATTTTTTTGATACCAGGCAGTTTATACCCCAATTATACACAGGTTTTTCACAGGTTTTATGTATAAGATAAAATAGTAATGTCCTTTTAAATATTGAATACAAATTCTCTTATTTTAGATATAGTTGATAGGCTTATTTTTGTTTGCACAATAATCAAAACATTTATAATGCGTAAAATAGCTATTATTTCATCATCTGTTCGTATTGGACGAAAAAGCAGTAGGGTTGCTGCGTTTTTTAAGAATTATATTATAGAAAAAAACATTGCCGATGTAGTGCTTATTGATTTGAAAGATTACAATTTTCCAATTTTTGAAGAAAGGCTAAAGTTTCTAAAGCAGCCGCCTGCAAACCTTTTGCAATATGCCGAAATTATAAAAAATGCAGATGCAGTTTTAATAGTCTCGCCAGAATACAATGGCGGCTACCCTCCAAGCTTAAAAAACGCTATTGATGTGCTAGTAGAAGAATGGAAGCATAAGCCTGTTGCTATCTCTACTGTATCAGGCGGGCCTTTTGGAGGCAACAATATGATACCATCATTACAATATTGCTTTTGGAAATTAGGAGCTTTAACAGCACCTGCATTATTTCCTGTTTCTTATGTAGATAAAAGTTATGACGAAAATGGAATTCCAGCAGACACAGAAGCCACCAATAAAAGAGCCGATAAATTTTTAGGTGAGTTGGTTTGGTTAATGGATGCGGTTTCTAAAATGCAGTAAACCAACCTATTGTGGCCTATAACTATAATTAAACGATTTAATATAACAAAAGAGCCGCTTTAAAGCGGCTCTTTTGTTATACTTTTTACTTATAATGCGGCTTTCTTTTTTTCAATATCTGCTGCTTTTGTAGGGTTTTTTAGATAGGTGTACACCTCACTCATATTGGTAAGTAGCTCTTTGTAAGTAGCTCTTTGTATTGGTTTAAGGGTAGCAATCTGAGGGTCATAAAATGTAATCACCTTGTCGCCATAGCTTAAAAATTCGTTCATTGCTGCTTTAGTTTTTGCTGTCAAATCTCCCCTCTTTTTAACATCTTCAGGTTTAGTGCCTTTTATTTTTGTTAAGTCAACACTTAATTCAGAACTAACGTTGTACAAATGTTTAGTCATTAATACGGTTGCATCAATGCCTTTATCATTTGCAATTGCTTTATTTAAAGTTTCTGTAAGTTTTAATTTTGCGGCATCAGCATCGGCTGGCCTGGTATCACCTACATATAGTTCGTTGTATTGCTCAATAGAATAGTTGTAAGGAAGTAAAAAACTAGATGTTTTTTTTGCAATCAGTTCATCATATTTAGCATACAATGCAGCTTTGTCGCCTGATTTTTTAACGGTTTCCATTTCTATATCTGTCCAAAAATCATTTGACGGATATAATTCTTTTGCTTTTTGCAAAACAATATCCAGATTGGCTTTATCTTCCCTTTTAAAGTAATAATCCACCAAGTATTCATATACATCTTTATATTGATCGCCACCTACACCTGCATCTGTCAGTTGCCTATATAATGCTATTGCCTCATTTTCTTTTTTGGCTTGCATCGCAGCAATGGCTGTATTCATAACAAGTCCGGTATCCAATGCATTTAGTTGAATATCCTTATATGTATATCCTTTACTTAAAATAAATTTCTCAACATCTAAAGCTCGATTAAAGCTCTTAAAAGCTGTTTCATATTCTTTAGCATTAAAGGCATTTGCACCTACATCGTACAAACCACCATAAAGATCAAGATAAGATCCGTAGGTTTCGAGTTTCATACGCATATCATTTTTATCCAGCTCCTGATTTTTTTTAAACGCTTCAAATGCATCGGATTTTAAAGTAAATTTATCTTCATTGGACAATGCTTTATCGTAAGAATATGCATTGTAGGTACGGCCTTTAAAATACCAACTTTCAGATTTACCGGCATTTTTAGGATCTGCCATGTGCTTATCAATAACCACCCTTGCTTCTGCATATTTTTGATCACCCAAAAGTTTGTTTACTTCATCTGTACTTTGGGCAACTACCGAAATAGTAGCAAGGCAAGAGGCAACTACAATAGAAAATTTCTTCATATTCATGTAAATTTTTAAAGTTTAAAGATATTCCTTTCCTAATAAATACTGGATTAAAAAATGCTGCAAATTTCATAAATCGTGCCACACATATTTCAATTTTTCATGAATTAGTTACAATGGCATATACTTCTTAATTTTAACCCTATTTTTAACAGCTTGATTAGCCAGGATACCATACAAAAAATACAAAGTCAGATAGATATCTTGGATATTGTGGGCTCCTATGTTAAGCTTAAGAAAAGAGGTAGTAATTATCTTGGCCTCTGCCCTTTTCATAACGAAAAAACGCCTTCTTTTACAGTTTCGCCAGCCAAAGAAATTTACAAATGCTTTGGTTGTGGCAAAAGTGGTAACAGCATACGGTTTTTGATGGATGTTGAAAAATACAGCTATGTAGAAGCTTTGCGATGGTTAGCCAATAAGTATAATATTGAAATAGAAGAAACTGCCAGCAGCCCCGAATTTAAAATTCAGCAGCAAACATCAGAGAGCCTTTATATCGTTAACAAATTTGCGCAGGATTTCTTTAGCAATCAATTGTGGGAGACAGGCGAAGGACAGGATATAGCCTTGAGCTACCTAAAGCAAAGAGGATTTAAAGATGAGATTTTAAAGAAATTTGAAATTGGGTATAACCCCGAAGCAAAAGACAGCCTTGCTAAAGCTGCAACAAATGCTCAATATAGTGCTGAATTGTTGCTTAAAAGTGGAATTGTAGTTCAACGAGATGACAAACTACAGGATAATTACCGTGGACGTATTATTTTTCCAATTCACAACCCAAGCGGCAAAGTATTGGGTTTTGGAGCAAGAATCATTAAAAAGAATGACAAGGCTCCCAAATACATTAACACGCCTGAAAACGAGATTTATGTAAAAAGTAAGATTCTCTACGGCTCCTACTTTGCCCGCATGGCAATTGATAGAGTAGATGAATGTTTATTAGTAGAAGGTTATACCGATGTACTGAGTCTGCACCAGGCTGGTGTGGAAAACGTTGTAGCAAGCGGAGGAACATCCCTTACTGTAGACCAACTAAGACTGATAAAAAAATATTGCAACAACCTTACTATAATATATGATGGTGATGGAGCCGGCATTAAAGCGGCACTGCGTGGGCTTGACCTTGCACTGGAAGAAAGATTGAATGTAAAACTGGTATTGATACCTGATGGCGAAGACCCAGATAGCTATGTTAACAAGGTAGGTGCAGATGCTTTTAAAAGTTTTGTTGGCGAAAATAAAAAAGACTTCATTCTTTTTCAACTCGAAATTGCCTTGAAAGACGCCGGGAACGATAGTGCAAAAAAGGCGGCCGTAGTAAACCAGGTTGCGGAAACTATTTCGAGAATAAACCGGGCCGAAGATTTTACCAAACGCCAGGATTATGTAAAGCAAGTATCGCAGGTATTAAAAATTGATGAGGCGGGCTTTAATACACTGGTGAATAAAATACTCCGGGAAAAAATAAATAAAGAAGAAAGCAAAATACAAAACAGTACTGTTTTTATTGAAAGCGATATTGCTCCAACAGACAATACAACAACCAATCTTTTTTTAAGCAGAGATGAACAAAATGAAAAAGCGCTTACTAGGAGCTTACTTGAATTTGGTAATAATGGCTGGAACGAGAGCCAAACAGTTGCAGAATATCTTTTTACTGAAATAGAAGAAAACGATTTGACGAGTATGTTTGAAAACCAGCAATTGGTTAAGGTTTACACTCTGTATAAAGATTGGTATAAACAAGGTTTGAAACCAAGTGACAAAAACTTTCTATACCATGAAAACACTGAAATCAGTGATTTGGTAATTAATTTAATGCAAACTAACGATGCAGAGATAAGCCATAATTGGAAAGAAAAATATGAAGGCCATATTTCTACCCGTGAAGAATTGTATAAAGAAGAGGTTTTTTCTTCGCTTAATTACCTAAAACTGAGGAAGATTAAGAAAATGATTGTGGAAAACCAACAAGAGATGTTGCAGCAACAGACCGCAGAACAGCAAGATCTTATTATGAAAACACATTTTCATTTAAAGCAAATGGAAATGCAGCTTACCAAACAACTGGGTACAGTAATACTTAAGTAAGTACACTTTGCTTTTAAAGATAAGGTAATGTTTAAAGAAAAATTATGCTTCTACAGCTGCAGTTCTTTTAATGCGTTGCACGGCAATTTTAGGTTGCAAAGCAGCCTTGTTAAAGCGCATGGCTACCCATACATTGTCTAAAACTACCTGGTATTCTGGTTCGTAACCATGGCAAATTACCATATCCCAGTTTTCGTCTCTGCACAAATCGCTGGCAATTTTACTGGCCGGCTTTGGATAAGCCACCCAAAATTTACCATCGGGTTGCATTGCAGGTGCCACATCATCAACAATATCGCACAACTGCCTTTTGCTTACTGCAAATACTAATGCAAAATCAATTTTACGATTTCTTAATAATGGGGTAACACTTTTACAGAAAGTTAATTTTGCAAAATGTTTTTCTACTGATGAAGGCAAGCCTTGAATGAGAAGATTTTTTTCGTTACCAAGCTGTAACTTTTCTAACATAGTTTCTAATGCCATAACGACCTCTTAGACTTTTAGATGAGACGAATGTTTCTAAAAAAACATCCAATCGAAAGTTTGAATCAGGCTGCAAAAATACAAAAAAATAGCGTATTTATCGGAATTTTACATAAAAAACCCTGCATTAGTGCAGGGTTTTCCACAATAAATATTTTTTCATCTACCTATCTTACTGGTTTATAATATTTTAGAGCTTCGGGTAAGTACTTTTTAATTTGTGAAATTCTATTCTCGTCAGATGGGTGTGTAGAAAGGAACTCTGGTGGTTTTTGGCCATTGCTGGCTGCTGCCATCCTTTGCCAAAATGCTACCGCTTCATTTGGATTATATCCGGCCATAGCCGTAAAAATCAATCCATACCTGTCTGCTTCTAGCTCTTGCTTACGGGAATTAGGCAATAAAACACCTACTTGTGCTCCTGGTGCAAATACATTATTGAAAAGCGAATTGGCCCTGGCATTGCCAGATGTAAATACATTTCCGGCTACCTGTAAGCCTTGCGCCACAGCCACCTGGCTCATTCTTTCGTTGCCGTGTTGTGCAAGAGCATGGGTAATTTCGTGGCCCATCACTACTGCTAATGCAGCTTCATTTTGTGTTACCGGTAAAAGCCCTGTATAAACTACCACTTTTCCTCCGGGCATACACCAGGCGTTTACCTGTGCATTATCTACCAGGTTAAACTCCCATTTGTAGCCACTTAAATCTACAGGATTTGATTGTGTTTTATAAAATTGGGTAATTGCTGCGGCCAATCGGGTACCCACCCTTTTTACCATTTCAGCATCCTTATTATTTGTAGTACTTACCACTTTATTTTCACTTAAAAACTGCCGATACTGCGATACAGCTTCTGTTTCTAAAGTAGATTCGGGGAAAAGAGATAATTGTTTGCGACCAGTTACCGCATTGGTGCTGCAGGCCGAGATAATTGCAGGTATTGCTGCGAGTAAAAAAATAGATTTTTTCATTGTTTAAGGTATTAATTCAAAATATACTTAAACAATAGACGTACCAAAAAGCACTTAGTAAAAAGTTAATAGAAAAATTTAACTACTATTCGCCTCTACGGCTAGCCTTACGCTTGTCCCTATGCTTTAAAATTGGGAGGCGGCTTTCTACTCCACGCAGTAAGCGGCCAATATTTTTTTGATGGGTAAATACAACCAATCCTGCCACTATTAAGGCAAATACTCGATACAACACTTCATGCTCATTCCATATCCATAAAACACTAATTGGAAGCATTATAGATGCTAGAATAGAACTGAGCGATACATATCTTGTTAAAAAAAGTACCAGTAAAAAAACGCCCACACAGGCCAGTGCTACTATAGGTTGCAGAGCCAGCACCATACCAAATAATGTTGCTACTCCTTTTCCACCTTTAAAACCAGCAAATATTGGAAATATATGGCCTAAAACTGCTGCCATACCTAATCCAATTATAAGATTAGTTCGAGCCAATTCATTATCTGAATAATAGGAAACGAAAAGATAAAGCGAAGAAGCCAATACTCCCTTTAAAATATCCATGGCCATTACAATTACGCCATATTTAGAGCCTAATGTTCGAAAAGTATTGGTGGCACCCATATTGCCACTACCATAATCTCGTATATCAATACCGAATATGGATTTACTAATGATTAATGCGCTAGGAATTGAACCAATAAAATAAGCACATACTATAAGAAGCAATTCTGTCATCGTTTCCTTTAGTTGAGTTGAAGGACAAAAATAAGGGAAATATTATTGATGTTAACGTTAATTTAATATGCAGATAACTAACAAGTTGTGTATAAACATAGCCAACCATTTTTATGTACTATTTCTATAATATTAAATCCACTGGCTTGCAGTGTGAATGATATTTTCTGTTCGTCGGCTTCCATCAATCCGCTAAATAGCACTACTGCTCCCAAAACAGCTACGGACTTTAAAGCTGCCAAGTTTTCAATTATAACATTAAGGTTAATATTGGCCAATATAATATCTGCTTTGGGTAAATTAATCGCCGGCAAGTTATTAGCAAGCATCAATTCTATATTATTGCAAGCATTTGCTTCAATATTTTCTTTAGCGTTGTTAATACTCCATTCATCGTTATCCGTGGCTATTATTTTTTTTGCCCCGAGCTTCTCCGCCAAAATTGCCAATATACCCGTTCCTGTTCCAAAATCGATAACAGTCTTGCCTGCAAAATCAATTTTTTGCATTTGCTCAACCATAAGGTAGGTAGTAGCATGGTGCCCTGTTCCAAAACTCATTTTGGGCGTGATTATGATATCATGTTCCACACCCTGCATTGGCTGGTGAAAAGATGCCCTTAGTGCCGCAAAATTTCCAACTACCACAGGCTCAAAACTTGACTCCCATACAGCATTCCAGTTTTGCTGTTCAACGGTTTCTATTGAATAAGGAATATGATAGGATTGCAAAATTTCTTTCAGCCATTCTTCATCTAATAGTTCTTTTTTAATAGAAACAGTTGTCTCCCCTTCCTGCTCGGTTGACCCCTCAAAACCGGCATCCATTAAAATGGCAGTAACAATTTCAGTGAGCTCAGGATTGGCTTTAAATCGAACAGAAATGTATTGTGTATTCATCGGGTTATTTTAAAATTTCTGCAAGATTGGCTGGTGAATATTTTACTGACTTCAAGGTTTTATTATCCGCTTTGCGGTACACCAGGTAAAGACCATCTTTTTCCTGGTAATAACTTTCAGTTCCGTCTTTATCTTTAAAATGTTGTACCGTTGCTTCTGCTTCTTCAATTGTTTTGCATGCCTTGCTCATATTGGAACGCTGTACTTCATCAAACAATTCGGAGAATTTATCTTTTAATCCAAACTCCAGTACTGCGCCTGAAAGTACATATTGCAAATCGCATAAAGCGTCGGCTATTTCTACAATATTGTTGTCTTGTATGGCGACTTGCAGTTCTTTTAATTCTTCTGCCAGCAATTCCACCCGCAGCTTGCACCTTTCTTCAGAAGGAATCTGAGGTTTATCCAATACAGGGTGTTGAAATAATTGATGAAATGCTGCTACCGAGGTCAATGATTTTGGGTCTTGCATAAATTAGTATGTATGGTAAAATATAAAATGGTTTATAACTGAAATCCAACTTCTGTTTGCAAGTTAAAAAAAGAGGCTATTCGGTAGAACAGCCTCTTACTATTATCTTTTATATAAAACATTATTGTGCAGCGCCTGCTTCCGGCTTTTGTGGAGCTTCCGGCTTTGGCATTAATACCTTACGGCTCAGCTTAAATTTACCTGTTTTAGGGTCAATGTCCAACAGCTTCACTTTTACTTTATCGCCTTCTTTAAAGATGCCCTGCATGGTTTCCAAACGTTTCCAACTTATTTCACTAATATGCAAAAGGCCCTCTTTTTTAGGTAAAAATTCAACAAATGCACCAAATTCTTTAATGCTCTTTACTGTTCCTTCGTACACTTCGCCAATTTCCGGTGCAGCCACTAGCCCTTTAACCCATGCCAGTGCCTTTTCTAACCCTTCTTTTTCTTTAGAGAAAATACTTACTTCACCTACATTTTCTACTTCTTCAATGTTAATGGTTGTGCCTGTTTCTCTTTGAATTTCCTGAATTACTTTTCCGCCTGGCCCTATTACCGCACCAATAAATTCTTTATCGATAGTAATTTTAACCATACGTGGGGCATGAGGCTTCACTTCTTCATGGGCTTTTTCTATACAATGGTGCATCGCATCCAAAATATACAATCTACCTTCACGAGCCTGCGCCAAAGCGTTGCGCATAATATCCATGCTTAAGCCATCTACTTTAATGTCCATTTGCACACCGCAAATACCATCACGAGTTCCGGTAACTTTAAAATCCATATCGCCTAAATGATCTTCATCTCCCAGAATATCAGTAAGTACTGCAAAGCTATCTCCTTTTTTAATTAAGCCCATAGCTACACCACTCACATGCTTTTTTAATGGTACACCAGCATCCATTAAAGCCAGCGATCCGGCACAAACAGTAGCCATTGAAGATGAGCCATTGCTTTCTAAAATATCACTTACTACCCTTACGGTATATGGATATTCGCTGCCAGGCATCATTTGCTTTAAAGAACGCATAGCCAGGTTACCATGACCTACCTCTCTTCTGCCAACGCCACGCATCATTTTAACTTCGCCTGTAGAGAATGGTGGAAAATTATAGTGCAAAATGAATTTTGAATACTCGCTGCTATGTGCACTCTCTATCAATAATTCATCTAAAGGAGTACCTAAAGTAACAGTTGTAAGTGATTGAGTTTCACCTCTTGTAAACAATGCTGATCCATGAGGAGAAGGCAATGGATTTACTTCCATTGCTAATGGACGGATATCTGAAGTACCACGGCCATCCAAACGAATTTTTTCATTTAGTATAAGATCCCTTACTACATAATATTGCAAATCGCCTACATATAAACCAATCAATTTCTTATCCTCATCCGGCAATTCTTCTCCCAAATATGCTACCACTTCATCGTGCAAAGCAGAAAAAGCATCACTTCTTTCATGCTTAGCAGAAGCAGTAGCTGCAATGGCATGCATTTTATCCTTAGCAAACGCAGTAATTTTTGCATTTAGCTCTTCGTTACGATAAGGCTTGGTATATTCTCTTTTTGTTGTAATTCCTACTTGATCTCTTAGTTCCTGCTGCCCTTTAATTTGGATGCGAATGGCATCATGAGCAATTTCAATAGCCTTAACCAAATCTTCCTCCTGGCACTCTTTAGCTTCGCCTTCCACCATCATAATATTTTTTTCGGTGGCAGCTATAATAAATTCGTAATCTGCATCCTTTAACTGGCTACGAGTTGGGTTGATAAAAATCTCCCCGTTTTTGCGTGCAATACGCACTTCCGAAATAATTTCCTGGATGGGAATATCAGAAACTGCTAACGCAGCTGATGCAGCAAGACAAGCTAACGAATCGGGCATCACTTCGTCATCAGAAGAAATAAGTGAAACCAACACCTGCACATCACAGAAATAGTCTTCGGGAAATAAAGGACGCAGGGCTCTGTCTATTAAACGAGATGTAAGTATTTCATAATCATTAAGACGGGCTTCTCTTTTAAAGAATGAACCCGGCACTCTGCCTGCAGAAGCAAATTTTTCCTGGTAGTCAACAGATAATGGAAAAAATGATTGGCCTTCTTTAGCCTCTTTGTTAGCAACAACGGTTGCTAAAATAATACAATTGCCCTGGCGAACTGTAACGGCACCATCTGCCTGACGGGCCATTTTACCGGTTTCAATGGTAACAATACGGCCACCGCCTATATCAAAACTGGTTGCTTTTGGTTGTAAAAATGACATGTAATTTATTTTATCTTACCGCAAATACGGTAAGCTTTTAAGAATCATGTATAACGAACAATTCCCAACGGTATATTACTGTTGGGAATAATTCAGCTTACATATTAATAAGTTATTATTTGCGGAGACCTAATTTCTCAATTAGTGACCTGTAACCAGTTAAATCATGCTTGCTCAGGTAAGTTAACAAGCGCTTACGCTGACCAACCATCATCATCAAACCTCTTTGAGAAGAAAAGTCTTTTTTATTGGTTTTCAGGTGATTAGAAATGTGATTAATACGCTCAGTCAAAAGCGCTACCTGGCCCTCTATAGAACCGGTATTAGTGGCTTTACCGCCATAAGTTGCAAAAATATTTGCCTTTTTTTCTGTTGTTAAATGCGACATTTTGTGTTTTTTAAAACCTGTGTTTTAATTTTTCTTTCTTTAATCGGGTGCAAAAGTAGTAAAAAAAGGCTTACAAAACGCTTTGGTAACGAAATTAATTTAGCCAACCAAACATTGCCAAAGAGCTAAATATGATATATTGAAACATTATGCATACAGAAATTGTTGCCAGGTGCTTAAAGATGGTTTCCGTAATGGCATGATGATTATAACTGACAAAGAGAATAGAGTTATATTTATCATTTACTATAAATAAACGGCCATGACAAAAATAATATTTCTATCAGCATTTGCATTAAGCTTAGCTTGTTGCAAAAACCAAAAACAAATGGAAACAACTGCTGTAGAAGTTGATATACCCAAAGAAAAAATTACTATTGCTTCAATGCTTGATTCGTTTAATGTTGCTGCCGCAAATGCCGACTATCAAAAATATTTTGATTACTATACCGAAACGGCAACTTTTAATGGTACAGATGCTACAGAAAACTGGGACAAAAAGGCTTTTATGGCCTGGGCTAAACCTTTTTTTGACAAAAAAACTACATGGAATTTTACTGCATTAAAAAGGAATATTTATTTTGGAAAGCACAACGATATTGCTTGGTTTGAAGAACTGCTAAACACTCAAATGAAAATATGCAGAGGTTCTGGAGTAGTTGTAAAGCAAGAAGGCAAATGGAAAGTAGCGCAATATGTTTTGTCAACAACAATTCCCAACGACAACTTAGATGCAATACTTACAATAAAATCGCCTATTGAAGATTCGCTTATAAAAGTTTTACAAAAATAAAAAAGCATAGCCGCCAACTTACCATTTAAAAAATGACCAACGCCGACTTACTCTATAACAGAAAAATAGAAATAGAACTAAAACGCTGGCAGCGTAAAATGCAAAAAGAGCCCAACCTTGTAGATAAACTTGCTAAAAAAATACAAACCAAAATAAATAGTATAATTCCCGAAAAAGTGCATAAAGCCATTACTGTGGCTATAAAACAAATGATTAGAGCAGTATTATTTGGTGCCGAAGTTTCCGGAAGTAACCCAAAACCTGTTAAAAGCCTTGAAATTACTGAGGCTGTTTTGCTAGAAAAGATAGATACATACAAAAAAACTGCTGCCGCCGAAGGCGGAATAACTGGTGCAGGGGGATTATTGATGGCTTTTGCTGACTTTCCTTTGCTAATAGGAATTAAAATTAAAATGCTGTATGAAGTAGCAGCGCAATACGGTTTTGATACTAAAGATTATAAAGAAAGAATTTACCTGCTGCATATTTTCCAATTAGCATTTAGCAGCCCTCAGCATCGAGGACAGGTTTATTTACAAATGAAAAACTGGAAAGAAAAAGCAGCACAACTGCCAAACGATATAAACCAGTTTGACTGGCGCAACTTTCAACAAGAATATCGAGACTATATTGATTTAGCAAAAATGGCACAACTCATTCCTGTAATTGGAGCAGCAGTAGGGCTTGTTGTAAATTACCGTTTATTGCAAAAATTAGGAAAAACAGCTATGAACGCATATCGTATGCGGCTGCAGGAAGAAAATTATTTATAGCCAATAAAAAACTGCCGCAATTAAGCGGCAGTTTTTATCCTTATGTTTATAATCGTACAATTATTTTACTGGCTCTCCATCAGTATTTAATTCAACAATTTCATATCCCATATCGGCAATACCGGGCAAAATTGTTTTCTTATCTCCTACCAATAAAATGTTCATTTTATCTGTATCCAAATATTTTTTTGCCAGCTCATCTATTTCAGGTTTGCTTATAGATTTCAATATGCCCATTTGCTGCTTTACAAAATCTGATGGTAAATCGTACTCCATGATTCTTCCAATAAAAGCTGCTTTTTGTCCACCAGTTTCATAGTTTCTGGCATCTGCCTGCCCAATTGAGCTTTGCATAAAACTAATTTCATCAGCCCTAATGCCATTGTCGGTAAAGTTTTTTATTTCCTTCAATACTTCACGCAAAGCACTATCCGTTGCATTTGCTCTTATGCCGCTACTAAAAGTCCATGCCCCGGTATATTTATTACCGGAAAAATTGCTACGAGCACCATAAGTCCAACCCTTATCTTCTCGCAGGTTGATATTAACCCTACTGCTAAACGACGCACCCAAATTATAGTTCATTAAACCTGCACGATAATATTCACCGGTTGCATCATACTTTAAATTGGTTAAACTTCCAACCCTAAATTCTGTTTGTGCAGCGTTAGGAATATCTACCACATAAATTTTTGTTTTTGTTAGCGTAGGCGAAGAAACTCTAACAGGGTAAGTAATCCCTTTTTCTTTCAAATCGTTTAAAAACGAAATTTTGGACATTACCTGCTTTTGGGCTATATCACCTACAATTACTACCACGGCTTCATCGGCTCCAAAATTTTTGATATAATAATTTTGTATATCCTGCAGGCTTATATTTTTTAGCGTTTCAACTGTGCCGTCGTCGGGTACTCCCAAAATATTGTTTTTCCCATAATTTAGGGCATCATACACATTGGATGCAACAGTAGCAGCAGAAGTTCGGCTATTATTGATAGCTTCTGTTCGCTGCTTTTTAATGCGGTTCAAATCATCTTCGTTAAACTGTGGATTAAACATACGCTCTTTCAATAAAGCCAAAGTTTTATCAAGATTCTTCACAAGCGATTGAACACTAAACACAATAGCATCGGTAGATGAGCCCACACTTATACTACTACCCAACTTATCCAGTTCCAGGCCAAATTGCTCGCTTGAATAATTTTTAGTATCCTCGTTCATCATTGCTGCAAATAACGATGCAAGTCCTGCTTTACTAAAATCAGCCGTTTCCATCAACTTTCCTCCTTTCAGGTAAATATTAATGGTTGTAGTTGGTATTTCAGTGTTTTTTGTACCTATTACTTTTACTTTATTATTTAAAGTCGTAGTCCAGTAAGCTGGTACATTCACTACAGGGTTCTTGCCTTGCCCAGGAATTTTTGAGCGGTCAAAATTATCCATTGCTTTTACATACTTTAACCCGGCATAGCCATAGTCTGGCTTTTTATACTTAGTTGAATCAATAACATAATTATCATTGCCAGCCTTTAAATCTTCTTTTCCTTTAGGTAAAGCACTCACCACCAACCTGTTTTTCCCTTTAATATATTGATTGTACACACGCATCACTTCTTCTTTTGTAACAGCTTGTATTGCTGCAAGGTCTTTTCCTATTTGATTGGGAGTACCTAAATAGGTTTGATACGCTGCAAGCTGTCGCACTTTGCCCGAAACACTTGAAAGACTATTTATCATTCGGCTCTCATTTTGCCCCTTATACTTGGCAATATCTTCATCCGTTACACCTCTTTTTTCAAATTCTATTAATGCTTCATCCACTAATTTTTCCATTTCGGCCAATGATTTGCCGGGATATGGTGCAACGGCAATAGAAAACTCACCTGCCAGTTCAGATGCAGAATTAAAAGCAGACGCATTCAAGGCTTTCTGCGTTTTTACCATTGACTGGTACAACACAGAGTTTCTACCCTGCCCTAATACCATTGCCAGGCAAGAAAGTGCAGGTTCATCTTTGTCATAATCTTTAACTGTTGGATATACTATTCGCAATTGCGGCATTCTTGCATAGTTGTCCGTATAGCTTGCATACCTGTTTTTTTCAAGCTGTACAGCCGGCATTGTGGCATTTTCAACAGCAGGCCCTTTTGGAATAGTACCAAAATATTTTTCTGCCCATTTTATTACTTGTTTAGTTTTCACATCGCCACCTACAGTAAGTGTAGCATTATTTGGGCCATACCATCTTAAAAAGAAATTTTTCAAATCGTTTACATCGCTTCTGTTTAAATCTTCTAAATATCCAATGGTCATCCACGAATAAGGATGACCGTATGGGTACAGGTTTTTAGAAGAAAACTCGCCAAGCAATCCATAAGGACGGTTATCATAATTTTGTCCTCGTTCATTTTTTACAGTAGAGCGTTGTATCTCAAATTTTTGCTGGGTAACTGCATCCAACAAAAAGCCCATACGGTCTGCTTCCAGCCAAAGCATTTTTTCAACCTGGTTACTCGGTACAGTTTCATAATAATTGGTTCTATCCCTATTAGTAGATCCGTTTAATGTACCGCCCGACTCTGTAATGAGTTTAAAATGTTGTTCATCAGCCACATTATCACTTCCCTGAAACATCATGTGTTCAAAGAAATGCGCAAAACCACTCTTGCCTATTTCTTCCCTTGCAGAACCCACATGATAAGTTACATCTACATGCACCACAGGGTCTGAATGATCTTCGTGCACTACCACCGTTAGTCCATTGGGCAACACATATTTTTCGTAGGGAATAACAATTTCATTTCCTTTTTTTGTCACTTTCTCTACCAGCTTTGCCTGTGCATTTGCAAACTGTATTGCAGCAATCAAGCATACGGATAAGATACATTTTGTTTTAATCATATTTTGTTGTTTACTATATAAATTGAGATGAAACTGAAAATTACCAAAAAACCTAATTCCGAAATTAACACATTGATAAACGGTTATTACAAAAGATAAAATATATATTATAAAAAATAGGGGTTAATATTTACGAAACGTATAATTTTTGGCTCTACAAGTATTTGCGGCTTTTAAGCTAAAAAACATCATTTTTGCAGAATGAATATGAGTTTTGCTATTGTAGGTTGCGGGCGCATTGGTCGCAGACATGCGGAGCAAATAAATAAAGTGGGTACACTTGCAGCCGTATGTGATACAGTTTACGAAAATGCTGCAGAACTGGCTGAAAAATACAATGCAAATTTTTATCTGGATATTGAGGAGTTGTTAGCAAATGAGCCGGGTATTGAAGTAATAAGCATTTGTACCCCAAATGGACTTCATGCAGAACATAGCATTAAAAGCCTTTATGCGGGTAAACATGTTTTGTGCGAAAAACCTCTTTGCATTAGTACAGATGATGCAAAAAAAATGATGGCTGCGGCACATAACGCAGATAGAAAGCTATTTGTGGTAAAACAAAATAGGTATAACCCACCGGTAGTAGCAGTAAAAAACTTGCTCAATGAATTTAAGCTAGGCAAAATATTGTCCTTTCAAATCAACTGCTTTTGGAACCGACCCAATAGTTATTATGCCAATAGCTGGAAGGGCACCCGTAAATTGGACGGCGGTTCCTTATACACTCAATTCAGTCATTTTATTGATTTGCTTTATTGGTTTTTAGGCGATGTAAAATCTGTAAAAACAATTTTAAAAAACTTTGAGCATAGAGTTTTAGAAATTGAAGACAGCGGTGTGGTAATTATAGAAATGTTTAACGGAGCTATTGGCACTTTAAATTATACTGTAAATAGTTACCAAAAAAACATGGAGGGCTCGTTTACCATATTTGGTGAAAAAGGAACCGTAAAAATTGGTGGGCAATATTTAAACGAACTGGAATATCAATGTATAGAAAACTTGTGCATCGAAAACCTACCAGCAGGAAACCCTGCCAATGGTTATGGCTTTTACCAGGGCAGCATGAGCAACCACGATAAAGTATATGAAAACTTAGTAAAAGTATTGCAAAATCCTAATCATGAATTTGCGAGTGCTTTTGAAGGGATGAAAACAGTTGAGATAATAGAAAAAATATATTCAGCCAAAATACATTGAGAAAAATTTTACATATAGTTGGTAACAGGCCTCAATTTATAAAGCTTGCAGTACTGCACAAAGAATTGAAAAAAGATGATATGCAGCAAGCTATTATTCATACAGGCCAGCACTTTAGCTACCAAATGAATGAATTATTTTTTGAGGAACTGGCAATTCCCTCGCCAGATATCAATTTTAATATTCAGCACACTTCTGCCAACCAGTTTATAGGTATGGCAGCCGATGCGCTTCAACATCACTTTACAAAAGAAGAAAATGCCACAGCTTTTGTTTATGGCGATACCAATACAACTGTGGCAGCAGCTATTGCAGCAAAAAGAACCAATACCCCATTGCTCCATTTTGAAGCAGGTGTGCGTACAGGAGACAACAGTATGCCCGAAGAAATAAACAGGATACTTACTGATAGGCTTGCAGATATTAATTATTGTTGTACTCAAAAAAACCTTGACAATCTTTTAGCCGAAGGCTATAGCAGTAGCATTCAGTGTAAAACTATTTTAACCGGCGATTTGATGCTGGATGCATTTTTAAAAATAGCACCCGGCAACCTGCATCAAAGTTTGCCTGCCCAATTTGCACTTTGCACTATACACAGAGCCGCAAACCTGGCCAATAGAAATAACCTGCAAAATATTATTGAGGGGCTTAACGAATTACATGAACAAACTGCAGTGGTGATGCCAATACACCCGCATACATATAAAAAAATAGAGGATTATGGTTTGCCCATAAAATTCATTGCATTACCGCCGGTTGGATACCCTGAAATGAAAAGGCTGTTGATGGATGCCGCCTTTGTAATTACCGATAGTGGTGGCACCAGCCGAGAAGCATATTTTAGCCGCAAGGCCTCGCTGATTATCATGGAAAAACCATTTTGGCCCGAGATAATTAAAGCCGGTTGTGCTTTACAAACAAATGCAAACAGCACTTCAATATTGGAAAATGTACGCCAGCTCTATTACCTGCAAACCAATTTCGACAGTGCCATTTTTGGCGATGGTAATGCAGCAGCCGTCATTTGTGCAAACCTTTACACCTGATAAATTGATTTATTGGTAAGAGCAAAAAAAATATTAGTCTCAGTTATTTCTGATCTTACAACAGACCAGCGGGTAATTCGCATTTGCACTACTTTACAGTTAATGGGCTTTGATGTAAGTGTTATTGCAAGAGCCTTTAGCAATAGCCTACCATTAGATAGCTACAATTTTAAGGCAAGCCGCATTCAATGCTTTTTTAGAAAAGGATTTATGCAATATGCAGAGTTTAATTTAAAGCTATTTTGGAAATTATTATTTAGCAAAACCGATTATTTACTTGCCAACGATTTGGATGTTTTGTTGCCCAACTACCTTGTAGGTAAATTAAAAGGCAAAAAAATATTTTATGATACACATGAATATTTTACGGGTGTGCCCGAGCTTAGATTAGCACCTTTTAAAAGAAAAGTTTGGAAAACGATTGAAGATTGGATATTTCCCCAACTTCCTATTGTTTATACAGTAAACAATTCGGTAAGGGAGAAATATGAAAAGGAATACGGCAATCAAATATTTGTAATCCGTAATGTACCGTTTACTGTAAATGTAGATCCGATGCCGTTGCCGGAAAAATGGCAAAACAAAAAAATAATTCTGATGCAAGGAGCCGGTATTAATGTGGGCCGTGGCGGACTAGAATTATTAAAGGCATTGCCACTGCTACCGCAAGATTATATGCTTGTATATATTGGAAGTGGTACCGAGTGGGATCATATTGCCCAAAAAACAAAAGAATGGAATCTCTTAGAAAGCGTAGAAATGATTGCGAAACTTCCACCTGCACAATTAAAAAGATATACCAAATTGGCTCATGTTGGCTGCAGCCTCGATTCTTTTGAAGACAGTAACTACCTCTTTAACCTACCCAATAAAATATTTGATTATATTCATGCAGGTGTTCCCGTTGTTGCAACAGCTATTCCAGAAGTAAAAAAAATATTAGACGAATACAAATGTGGGATATATGTTGCAGACCTACAACCCCAAACAATTGCCAAAGCCATTTTTGAATTGATGGAAATGCCTGAAAAATACAAACAGCATTGCGCAATGGCCGCTAAGGATTTATGCTGGGAAAATGAATCGGAAAAACTTAAAAATATATATCGCCCGTTTTTGTGAGCAATCGCTATTTGCATATCATTTCCTTGGATGTTCCTTACCCTGCCAATTATGGCGGCGTAATAGATATTTTTTACAAGTTAAAGCACCTGCATCGTGCAGGTATTCGTATCTACCTGCACTGCTTTACCAATGGCCGCCCTCCACAAGAAGAACTGGATAATTATTGTGAGGAGATTTTTTATTACAAAAGAAAAAAAAAATTATCGGCATTTCCTTTCAATGTACCCTATATGGTTGCATCCAGAAATAACGATGCATTGCTAGAAAATCTTAAAAAAGATAATTACCCTGTTTTAATTGAAGGCATTCAATGCAGTTTTTTATTGTATAAAAATTTATTAAAAGATAGAAAGGTTTATTTACGGTTGCATAATGCTGAATACCGCTATTATCATAAATTGGCAGAACATGAAAGCAATTTTATAAAAAGATGGTATTACAGAAATGAAAGTCGCCTGCTAAAAAAATACGAAAACAATATAAGTGCAAAAGCTTCTATATTAGCATTGAGTAAAAGCGACATTGCCATTTACAGAAAAATATTCAGCCCATCCTCCATTTATTTTATTCCGGCATTTACAGCATGGGATAAAGTAAACGCTATTGAAGGAAATGGAAAATATTGCTTATATCATGGCAATCTTGCTATTAATGAAAATGAAAAAGCTGTAGAGTGGCTGCTTGAAAATGTTTATAGTAAAATAGCTATTCCCTTTATTGTTGCAGGCAAGCAACCATCTACTAAATTAGAAGCAAAAATTTTTAAATACTCAAATTGCTCATTGATAAAAAACCCAAGCAATGATGAAATGCAAGCGTTGGTAATGCAGGCACAAATAAATGTGATACCATCCTTTAACAATACAGGTGTAAAACTAAAGCTGTTAAATGCATTGTACAATGGAAGGCATTGCCTTGTAAATAAAGCCGGTGTTGAGGGCTCAGAATTACAAACCGTTTGCACGGTGGCAGAAAGTCCGGAGACTTTTTTTACAATTACCACCCAATTATTTAAAAAAGAATTTTTGAAAGAAGATGCAATTGCAAGGCAACTGGTTTTGGATACATTGTACAACAATAAAAAAAACGCCGAAAACCTGATTTCATTAATCAATTTTGGCGTTTAAAACTTCAGTAAACCACTAGTGATTTACTGAAGCATTATCCCAAACCTTACCACTTTCAGTTTTAATGGTACGGGCAGGATATTTATTGATTACCCTATAATCATGGGTAGCCATAATTATTGTGGTGTCGTAATCTTTAGCAATATGAAAAAGCAGTTGCATAATTTCGTCGCTGGTTTCGGGGTCTAGGTTTCCCGTAGGCTCATCTGCCAGTATCAATCTTGGTGAGTTGAGCAATGCCCTCGCTATATCTACACGCTGCTGTTCGCCACCACTCAATTCAAATGGCATTTTAAAACCTTTGGTTTTTAAATTTACCTTATCCAACACATCCGCAATTTTTTCGTCCATCAGTTTTTCATCCTTCCATCCTGTGGCTTTTAAAACAAATTTTAGATTGTTATTTACATTTCTATCTGTAAGCAATTGAAAATCTTGGAATACAACACCCAAATTCCTACGAAGGAAAGGAACTGTTTTCCAGGTAAGCTTACGCAATTCATGCCCGGCAACCCAACCTTCGCCATTATTCAATTCAAGGTCTCCGTACATGGTTTTCAATAAGCTACTCTTTCCTGTTCCTGTTTTACCAACCAGATAAACAAACTCCCCTTTTTCTACAGAAATGTTTACATCACTTAATACCAAATTATCACCCTGGTAAATATTTACATTCTTTAATTCTACAATTGATTGCGACATGCTTTATGGTTAATCGGTTTATTTGTTAATTGTTTGATAGTGGCCTTGATGAACTATTCAAGCAAATTTATACCTGCGCTCCTATCTTCCCAACTAAAATTTTAAAACATTTCTGTTAAAATGTGGAAAACTATTTTCTTAGTTTTAAAACTAATTTTTTAGTTTTAATTTTAAACAGGAACAATGAGCAAACAATTAACAAAGGCAGAAGAGCAGATAATGCAGGTAATTTGGAAGCTTAACAAAGCATTTTTAAGAGAAATTATTGAAGAACTACCTGAACCGAAACCGCATAATAATACGGTTGCTACTATTGTAAAAATATTGGTAGAGAAAGAATTTGTAGGCCTCCACAATTTTGGACGGATGCATCAATACTATCCATTAGTAGCAAAGGATGCATACAGCAAATCAAGCCTTAAAACCCTTGTAAAATCGTACTTTGAAGGAAATTATAGTAATGCAGTTTCATTTATGGTAAAAGAAAATGGATTGAGTATTGAGGAACTGGAATTATTACTAAAACAGTTAAAGAAAAAATAATAGTACTAAGCAATTTCCACATCGCTAAAACTCTTTTATGCCATACTTTTTTTATTACCTGCTAAAAGTAATTATCTGTTCGGCTGTATTGTTTGCGTATTATCATTTGTTTTTGCGCAACAAAGTGTATCATGCCTACAATAGGTTTTACTTACTTGCTGCTAGTATTATTTCGTTGGTAGTTCCTTTCATTAATTTTAATGTATTATTTAGTAGTGGTACAAATGAAAGTACAACTATACAACTGCTGCAGGTGGTAAACAGCAGCGATGAATACCTAGAGGAAGTTATTATACGTTCTCACAATAACTTGCTTACAAGCAGTCAGTGGATGATGCTTTGTTATGGCATTATATCGCTGGTATTATTGGTTGGTTTGGTAAAAGCGTGGATACATATTTACCATATCATCCGCAAGAGCAATAACCAAACAGTAAATAATATTGTTTTTGTGGAAAGTGATGCCAAGGGTACTCCATTTTCCTTTTTCCGTTTTATTTTTTGGAACAATGCCATTGATATTAACAGTAGCAATGGTAAGCGCATCCTTACGCATGAAATAGCGCATGTAAAAGAAAAACACAGTTACGACAAGCTTTACATTAATATCTTGCTCATTTTCTTTTGGATAAATCCCGTATTCTGGTTAATTAAAAAAGAGCTTTTACTCATTCATGAGTTTATAGCCGACAAAAAAGCAGTTGCAGATCATGATGCAGAGGCCCTTGCAGCCATGATTATTCAAAGTGCTTACCCACATCATTCGTACCTATTGAGCAATCATTTTTTTTATTCACCTATTAAACGAAGATTGAAAATGCTTTCAAAATACAATAATAAAAAAGCCGGTTATTTTTATCGGGTGCTGGCCTTGCCTGTGATACTGTTTTTAATTGCAGCACTTACTATTAAGGCAAAATCGGGCATTGAAGAAATATTGAATCCCGAAAAAAAGATAACCGTGGTAATTGATGCAGGCCACGGCGGTTCCGATGGCGGAGCTACAGGAGCAGATAAAAAAACAATGGAAAAAGAAATTACGCTTGCATTAACTAAAAAGATAAAAGCATTAAACACTGCTTCCAATATTGAATTGGTATTTACTAGGGAAACCGATATCTATCAACATCCAAAAGAAAAAGTAACAATTTCTGAAGCGGCATCTCCCGATTTGTTTATCTCTTTACATGTATCAAGCAGCCCATCTATTCCACAAACAGCCATCTCCGGATTGGGTGTATATATTGCTAAAGATATTTACCCAAATAGCTACAGTAGCAAGTTATTTGCCTCGGGTTTAATACAGCAGTTTCGGAATGGTGATTATAAATTATCTGTAGCAGAAAATCCGATTCAGAGGCCAACTAGTATTTATGTGCTACAGTCATTGGATTGCCCTTCTATACTAATAGAAGCCGGATATATGAATAATCCAAATGATTTAAAATACCTCCAATCTGATGAAGGACAAACTGCTTTTGCAAAAAACCTTTTGGCGGCTATTTCGCTATATGCCTCGGAGAGCAAGCTTGTTGTTCCAATAAAAGTAGATACAATTCCATCTTACGATTTGGGCAGTTATAAAGGAGAAAAAATTAAAGGCATTACTGTTAAAAAAAGTACCGATGTTGTAACCATTAGCCTCGCTAATGGAAAAAAGGTAAATATGAGCGAAGCAGAAGCTACAAAAGCAGGCTTACATCTTCCGCCTCCTCCTCCACCGCCACCGTTACCTCCACCTCCTCCACCTCCTGCTCCACCATTACCGCCGCCACCACCTGCACCGCCAGCATTGGGAGAAGTAGTAGTTATGGGTTATCCTAAAGCAGATGGTAGTGATATTCCGGCGAATACAGATGCTAGCCAGTTAATAGGCAAAGTTGAGCATGTACAAGTAGTAGGAAAAAAGCTATCGCTGATAAGTAACCCAACAGATACAAAACAGCCTGTTTATTATGTAAATGGAGAAGAGGTATCAGCCAAGCAACTAAGTAAGATTGCACCTAATAGCATTAAAAACATTAATGTTATAAAAGGAGATATGGCGATAATAAAATATGGGGAAGAAAAATCTGCAAATGGAGTTATAGAAATAGAGTTAAAAGGCAATGTGAGTATTGAGCAAAATGCTGATAGCAGTATTTATTTAAAAGCCGACAAAATGATTTTAAAAAATGCTATCGCAACTACTGACAACCAAAAGGTTTTTACACAAGTAGATCAAAATGCCATGTTTCCGGGAGGGCCCGAAGCATGGAAAAAATACCTGATGAAAAGGTTAGATGCTACAGTACCAGTTAATGAAGGCTGGCCGGAGGGTACGTTTCAGGTAATTGTTCAATTTACAGTAAATACAGATGGAAGTATAGAAGATGTAAGCACAACTAATTATTTAGGAACCAAAACTGCACAGGCTTGTATTGACCTGATAAAGCAAGGCCCTAAATGGATACCGGCCAAACAAAACGAGCATATTGTAAAATCAATAAGAAAGCAGCCGATTACATTTTTAATACAAAAACAGGATACAAAATCGACTTCTCTGCCAATAACTAAAAATTAGTTTTTGTATATTTATAAATAGCGGTAGATGTTATATCTGCCGCTATTTATGTTAACAGCAATACCTCCAAATTTAGTACCAGTATTAACAGTTTCGTTTTGCAGTAATTATTACTAATATCCCTATCTTCATTAAAAATAAATATCTATGGTAAAATCGGTTTTGCTCGGTGCGCTATTTATATGTATTGTACAATTGGGTTTATTTGCCCAATCTGCAACTGTTGCATCTCCTCCACCTTTAACTACAATTCAAAAGGCAAGTGCCATCAAAATAAATGGAGACGGAAGTGGATTTGCTTTGGGTGTAAAAGTGAGGAATGCAAAAATTACGGTTGATACTGCCATAAGGGTAAACCCAAAGTTTGTTTACCTAAGTATTGAAATGGACGAAATATCTGGCGCTAATCTTTTAGAAGTAATGAATGGAACAAACCTATTTTGGGTTAATGATAAAGCCGGAAAACCAATCAAGATTGGCGAAAAGTTTTTAAAAAGAATCAAAGGCTCTAGTGTGAACGATAATGTAGAATTTGTTTGCAAAATTCCATTTAAGTTAAAAACAGATAATAACCCTTATTCTATTCGATTTAGATGGGAAGGGCCAGACAAAAAGAAAGTTATTGATTATGTGGTTGTAGTAAAATAAATATTTTAGAAATCAACAAACTCCATTAAAAGCATATTTCCGAAACAATAAGATTCCCGAATGAATGAAATAAAAAAAAGCGAACCAATGGTTCGCTTCACTATTTATCTATAAAAATAAATTAAGGTTTTATCGCTTTTTTTCTATCGTACGCCTTTTTTGCTCCTAAACCAATGCCCGCAGCAATTAATAAACTCAAACCGCCATCAATCGGACATTCAACATCCGGACTCGTACACGGATCAGGTGGGCCTTGCGCAAAAACTATTGTAGGTACAATTAATATAAGTAGCAGTACAATATAAGGGACAAATTTTTTCATTAAATATTATTAATTTTTACAAAAATAGGTTTTTTTGTGAGTGGGCAACAATATAGGGCTATTTTAATTTTCAACAATTGATTTAAAATATCATCCTTCTTAATTGAATTTCAAATCATTAATAAAAGAAAGCCTATACTTTATTGATAAACATATTGACTTTAACAATATGTACGATATAAAACAAAACAAAGATTTAATACAGGCTAAACCAATATTAGTATGGGCGTATTTGTAAAATGAACCCATACTATAATCGAGCATTACTCTATTATTACAGTTTGATTGTAAACCTGCTCACCCGATTGATTTATTAGCACCAGTTGATATACCCCTTTTGCAGTTGTTGATTTTAATTTTATAGTCTTTATCATATCAACTGCATTTAGAGTAATATTACCCATATGCATTGTTTGCCCAACATTGTTTATTAACTGCACGCTGTAATCTCCTGTTTGTAAATTACTAAAGCGTAGATTTATTTGCTTATTTTTTACCGGATTTGGCTGCACCAGCACAAAGGTTGGTTGCTTGCCGGCTCCTACTTTTACAATATTGCTATAAGTAATATCACCTGCAAAGCCAACAGCTTTTATGCGGTAAAAATTATCTTCTGCTAATGGACTTAAATCATTTTTAGAGTACTGGCGGCTGTTAGTAGCATCGTTGGTTAGTATGCCCGTAAAGTTTGCTCCATCTGCACTCCTTTGTACTTCGTATTTTTCTATATTTACTTCATTGGCTACTTCCCAATTTACTTTAATGCTTCTATCTTGTTGCCGCTGCGCTGCAATGCTTACAAATGTTACAGGCAATGGGCCTTGTGGTGCACGAAACACCAACATAAAACGATCTGCTGCTTTGCTACCAGCATCGGTAGTGGCAGCAAAGTTGTAATAAGTACTGTCGCTTAAGCTTACTGGCGTTCTGGCATTTAAGTACTTGTCTATCAGTTCGGCAATTAATCCTGTACCACCCAAGTTGCGTGGCTCAAAACTTAAACTATAATTCTGAGTACGAAGGTTACCCATTCTATAGAAAATAGTATCGGTTGCTATTATTGGTTTTCTGCCTTCTATAA